>Ga0163150_10001784_pt1 | contig 35159 bp, 31 predicted proteins | sample OliLakLV19P2IB_FD_148628 | JGI IMG/M metagenome (GOLD analysis project Ga0163150, IMG submission 148628) | Freshwater microbial mat bacterial communities from Lake Vanda, McMurdo Dry Valleys, Antarctica - Oligotrophic Lake LV.19.P2.IB | ecosystem: Environmental > Aquatic > Freshwater > Lake >... | reverse complement strand
ACTTGATCCAACCAACGCGAAAGCCTACGTGTCCCGGGCGAAACCATTCGTGTTCGCCGAGACGAATGTCGGCGGTGACCCGGCCAAGGCCATCGAACTTCTCACAAAAGCGCTCGACCTCGATCCGGAACTGGAACCCGCGCGATGCCTGCGCGCATTGGCGTATCAGAAGGCGGGCAATGACGACCTATCCCGCGCGGATTGGGAGAAAGCGCTTGCGGACAATCCCGTGTGCAAACCCGCCGCGGATGAATTAAAGAAACTTGGTGCGCGGTAGCGGAAAGGATTGGTCAGGATGACGGACACAATTGCACGCCGTGAGTTTATTGCGCGCACGGCATTTGGCGCCGCCTCGCTTGCCGTAGCGGCGCCGGTGGGCGCTGCGGAATCGAAGCGCAACATCGTCTTCATACTCATTGATGATATGCGTTTTGATTCGATGGGATTCATGGGCCATCCTTTTCTTGAGACCCCACACCTCGACGCGCTTGCCCGGAATGGCATGGTCTTTGATCGCGCGTTCGTGACCACTTCGCTGTGTTCACCAAGCCGCGCGTGCATCCTCACCGGGATGTATGCGCACCGGCATGGCGTGATCGACAACTACCAAAAACTCGATGCTTCCGTGCCCATGTTCCCAAGCCTTTTGCAACAGGCGGGCTATCGCACCGGATTTATCGGCAAGTGGCACATGGGCGGCGATGGCGATGAACCGCGGCCGGGGTTCGACTATTGGGCCTCGTTTCCCGGTCAGGGCGTCTATGTGAACCCGACTTTCAATATCAATGGCGCAAAGCAAAAGTTCGAGGGGTATGTCACGGACCTCATTACTGATCAGGCCGTTGATTTCTTAAGCGCGCCGAAGGACAAACCGTTTTGCCTTTACGTTTCGCACAAGGCAGTACACGCGGAGTTTCATCCCGCGGACCGGCACAAGGGCTGTTACGCGGACAAGATATATCCGCATCCGGTGAGCATGGCCGACACGGACGAAAACTATCGCGGCAAACCCGCATGGGTGCGCGCGCAACGAAAAAGTTGGCACGGCGTGGACGGGATGTACAACAAGGAAGTGCAGTTCGATCAGTTTGCGCGGGACTACGCGGAGACCATGCGCGCCGTCGATGACAGCGTCGGACGGATTGTCGAAACCTTGCGCGGACAGGGGCAATTGGAATCCACACTGCTCGTGTTCACGTCGGACAACGGCTTTCAGTTTGGCGAACACGGCCTGATTGATAAGCGGACCATGTACGAGACTTCAATACGCGTGCCGTGCATTGCGCATTGCCCGGAACTGATCAAACCGGGCTCGCGGTGCGCGGAACTTACGCAAACCATCGATTTCGCGCCGACGTTTCTCGATGCCGCCGGCGTGAGCGTGCCCGCGGACATGCAGGGACGTTCCCTACTGCCGTTGTTGCGCGGCGAACAACCGGAATGGCGCGACGCCATTCTCTACGAATATTTGTGGGAACGGTCGTTTCCACAGACACCGACGGTGTTGGGCGTGCGCACCAAAACACACAAATTCATGCGGTACCACGGGATTTGGGACCGGTACGAACTCTACAACGTCGCGGAAGACCCCGGCGAATTGAACAATTTGCTCGGCGCATTCTTGCAGGAATCACAAGGCAGCGCGCTGGACAGCCTCATTCGCAACACCGCGCCCGATGAAACAAAGAAGCTTTTCGCCGAAATGAATAAGCGGCTGGATAATTTGCTTGAAGAGACTGGATGCGGCCGCGAGCTTTCGTGGACGACGAGATAAGTGCTCATCGCGCTGCCGATGAGCGCCCCTCGTGGGCCGTTGGCGCCTGCGACGAAACTCGAGAGATGTTGAAGAATTCGAGGTTGCGCTGCCACCTTACGAGGGGGGGACAGGCAGGGCACAATTTCCATTGGATAAACCCATACCCCTCGAACTGATAAGCACGTGCCGGCGCCCAATCAGCTTTTATCGAATCTCCGGTACTGAGATTTGGAATGGTCCACCAGATCGACGAGAGAGTGCTACTTCTCGTCAATTCGCTGCGGTGGCCGTGCCACAAGCCGGTCGCCGCGCAGTTTTTGCGATTCCTGAAGGCGTGCCACGAGCCTGCGCAAGTCGTATCCCACTTCTCGCGCAAGTTGTTCGCGGACTCCGTGTATTTCGTCAACGATCGGGTCAGTCCAAATCTTGGTCTTCATACATCAACTCCTCGGGCGTGCAAATTGTGGGAGATAAGAGTCCGCGTCCCGCATTCACCGCTGGCAAGAGCCTTTTTACCGAACCACGAGCGATATGGCGACAATTCCATGTGAGTAGGTAATCCATGCCATTTATAGAAGCAACGGCAAGATGAAGTGCGTCGGCAAGCGCTGTTCGCGGCAATGGCAGCTCGTTCAAGTATATCTGGGCAAGTTCCGCCGCTTCATCTGTTACGTCAAGCGTTGGAAATCCTTTAATCACCTCAAGTCTGCGCCGGGAGGCGTCTGCATCACCACGGAGAATTTCGTCGTACACCACCTCTGATACGAATGCTTCATAATCTTGAAGCTGCGTGTCCCACCACTCCTGAGTTATGTGCTGATGCGTTAAAATGATCATGTCTGTCGATGGGCGGGCGACGTAGTAGCTGGGCACCGTCGTTTCGAGATAAAGAGTTGGTCTATTTTGGAGTTGATTTGCCCTCTGCATGTCCGCTAGGTCCTCGCCGATATGCTTCACTCGTAAATCAATCATATTCTATACTAATCCCTCTACAACCGCGATGCCTATTGAGGGCACGTGGCTTAGGAACGAGTAGTTACCTATGGCTGGAACTCCCGACGAACTTCGTATGGACGTAGCGGCGGGCACGCGACGAAATCCGCCGCCTCCGTAATGAAAACCGGCTGTTTCATGGCTACCCTAATTTGGTTCTCTGTCACGAGCGCCGCCGTAATTCGCTGAACACGCCCGACACGATTGGAGCAATCACGGCGCGAACTGAAATTGACGCTTGATGAAGAAGACAAGGACTCAAGGGGCAGAGGGAGGATGGGCAGATCAACAGGGTCGAAAATCAAGAAAACGGAAATAGCGTAGAAAAATGGAAAGGCCCACGAAGACCGTAGGCCTTTACCAATTAATATGGTAGCGGGGGTAGGATTCGAACCTACGACCTTTGGGTTATGAGCCCAACGAGCTACCAGGCTGCTCCACCCCGCGTCAAAGTCGAATGCGTAGTTTAACAATCAATGACGGGGATGTCAAACGACTGGTCGCTCTTCGGCCAAAGGTGGATTGCGGCCGGAAATTAACACTGAGATCTAAGGCTTCGTTCCGTAGGAGTGGACATGTCGGCAGTATATCGTATTGGATTCTAGAAAGTGCGAAGACAACGCGGATTGGGCTGAAAACTCGACTACGTAGCCGATTACGATTAGGATTAGAAAGTACACAGGGTGCAAAGCTATGCGGAGGAGCACGACATGGATCGGCGAAGTTTTTTGACGGCGATAGCGGTTGCGCCGGTAGTTGCGCGTGCCGCGGGCGCACAAGACACGGCGAAGAAGTATCGGGCGTGTGTCATTGGCGACACGAAGGATGGCGGGTACGGTCACGATATTCACATGATCTGGAAAGCCCGCGAAGACGTCGCGGTAGTTGGGTTGGCGGATCCTGATGAAGCGGGCCGTGCCAAGCACGCGGCCGATTGCGGGGCGAAGACCCAGTACGCTGATTATCGCGAAATGCTTGCGAAAGAAAAGCCGGACCTGGTGGCAATTGCGCCTCGCACGACACCGCGTCACAAGGAATACCTGCTGGCATGCGTCGAGGTTGGCGCGCACGGGTTTATCGAGAAACCGCTCAGCGTTGATCTCGCGGAAGCGGACGAAATAATAACGGCGGCGGATGCGAAAGGTCTGAAATGGACCATCGGTTTCAATTTCCGGTCAACACCGTTGGCGCAACACGCGCGCAAATTGATTGTCGAAGACCGCGCAATCGGCACGGTGCTGGAAATGCGCAGCCGCGGCAAAGAGGACGACCGCGCGGGCGGCGAAGACCTGATAGTCCTTGGAATCCACTTGTTCGATTTGATCGGGTTCATGTTCGGCAAGCCGCAGTGGTGTTTTTCGGACATCACGTTCAACGGAAAACCGGCGATGAAAGAAAACATTGGCGAAGCTACCGAACCGCTTGGACCAATACTTGGCAATCGCATCAACGCGATGTTTGGTTTGGCGCAGGGCGTGCCCGCGTATTTCTCGAGCATGAAAAGCAAAGACGGCAATGGCGGCCGCTGGGGCATCGATATTTACGGCACGCAGGGCGCAATGTCGATGCGGCAGGACGTCGGCCCTGTCGTTCATCTGTTGAAAGACCCGTCGTGGTCGCCTGGCGGCTCGGAGCACAAATGGGAACCGATGCCGGACGCGCCGGCGTCCCCGCCGCAGGATGATCATGTGTTGCGGTATTCGATCATCGTGAATGATTTGATTGCGGCGATCGAAGAGAACCGGCAGCCGGCAATCAGCATTCATCACGGGCGCGACGCGCAGGAAATGATCCAGGCGGTGTTCGATTCGTATGTGCAGGGCAAGCGCGTTGAGATTCCGCTGAAGGATAGGACGCATCCGCTGAAGCGCTGGGGGTGAATAGTTATTGAGCATGAGAGAAGATATTGTTTGAAAGGAATGCTGTATGAGTTGCCTATTCGCCTTTGTTCAGATTATTGGCGTCGCGTGCGCGCAAACTCAAGCGCCAGCACACCTCCCCCAAGTAAAACCAAAAATGATGCGGTATGCCCATTACGATGTCGCATCAAAAATAAAAGATTCCGAAGCATTGGGTGGATTTTGGATATCGCCGAATGTCTCACAGAAGTTCGACGAGTCTATTAAAAAATTAACTGAAGCGCTTGATCCAAAAAACTTGACAACCATCGCCCAGCCCGTGCCTGGCACTACAGACGCGGATCAAATGGAGATCATGGTTGCGAACGGCACGCAGTCGATCAAAAGTTTGTCGGCTCAGGACAGTTGTATCCCTTTAGTGCAAGAGGCGAAAGATACAACCGGACAATGGCGACCGATCGAATTTCGAAAACAGGCCACGTGTGGCAACAGCTACCACACCGTTTTTCTGGAGCCTGGGCAGTTTTGGAAACTGGATGCACCGCAAAATTCAGGGCCCATCAAAACTTCGCTGCGTTATGCGCTGACAACAAAAGATGGTGTCGTATATTCGCGCGAATTTTCGGGCTCAATACAAGATACTCAATTTATAATGCCCATACCGAGGGATATTACCGCTGCAACAGATAGCGTAGAAAAACGGTAAATCTTCTTTCCGAAACCTGTCCGTGTTTGTCCTAAATCGGGGACAGCCACCGGCATCCAAAACGCGATGCTGGTGACAGTCCCCGCGGTTCAGTAATGCCGCGTTGCGCCGTACCAATTGCTGCTGCCGTGATCGAGGTGCAGCACTGGCGTGCCGCTGATGCGGTGTTCCATGCCGTAGGCGTCGCGCATGTCTTTTCCGAATTTCCAGTCCGCGCCTTCGAAGTGGTGGAGTTCTTCGTACCGCACTTTTTCGAGGCACTCGCGCCGCACACATTGGGAATAGCCGACGGGCACGCCGTCTGCTTCGCGCATGCGGTATTCACCCGCGCCGGAAAGCAGCGTGTCCCATTGATCCCACGCCTTGACTTCGCCGAGCAGCACGCGGGCGGTGGTTTCGCGGTCCAACATTTTCCGGCCATCGGGAATTGCGAATTTTGTTTCCTTTGGCAGCGCAACAAGCTTCGCGAGCATGTCCGGGGCGAGAAGGATGTCCGCGTCAAGTACCATCACCCATTCGCCGCGCGCCTTGTCGAGACATTCATTGAGCATGAGACCTTTGGTATTTGCGTACTGCGGGGCGAACGGTGAGGACACAATCGTAAGCTCCGGATACGCCAATTGCATGCTGTCGATTACATCATTGGTCGCGTCGAGTCCGGGTACGAACGCAATGATGACTTCGATCTCGCGCGGCGCGATACCGCGTTGGTGCGCGAGATTTTGCAGGCACGCCTGCAAGCGCCGCGAGTACCGCGTGCTGACGAGCACGACGGACACCCGATAGGATTGCTCGGCCGCAATGTCTTCCGAGGGTTTCCACAAATAGACGGCTTGCGTGCCTAATGTGCCGTCAATGTTCCAAGCGGCGATGCGCGGTTCGATGCCTTTGCCCAGGCGCGCGGGCGCGTAGTACGCCCCTGCAAATTCCACCGGCCGCACCGGATGCCCGTCGCGCAACAGTACGTAGCGGCCGTCTGTTTCAACGTGCAGCACCACGCGATGCGTATATGCCGTCATCGGCACGAGCAAGCGGCACGCGCGGCCAATCGCAAAGCCAACGTACTCGGCGATTCCTCCGCCGAATGTCACGGACAGGGTGAACGGCGGATCAAGGCGCGCCAGTGGAGTGCTTATTTTTTCGCCGCCGCCAAAAGAAAACCAGCGCAGACTGCCCGGTAATTGCCAGCTCCAGGCGCCATCCACCTTGTAATCGAAAGAATCCACCTCGCCTGTTGGCGGCGTATTGGTCACGGTGGCGTTCGCGCGTGTTGCGAGCGATTCGTCACAGGTTTCCGCGTCGCGCCGCGCCGCGTCGACTGTGTCGTAGTGTTTGTGTTGAGACCTTGCGAATGTCTGCGCATCGATAATTTCCTCGCCCTGCTGCGAGACAATGGTCAGGCCGGGAAGGCGTGGAGCGGGACCGTCGCAAATGCGTTGCAGGCTGCACACGGCGCACACGGGATTGCGCGCGGCGCGGCGCTGATTGCGATACCGTTCTGCCGCGAGTTCCGCGCTCGCGGGAGACGCGGGCACGGCACTCGAGCGGTGCCGCGCAATCTTGTGCAAGGCCCAGACCCGCGCGCGCACCCACGGATGGTCCATGATCCACGGGAGCAGAATGCGATCAATGGGATTGTTGGTTGAGGTGTACTGGCCTAGTTTCATCAGTACGATTTGGCGAATCCAGACCGGATGCCGGTGGTACAGCGGCGCGGCGAGTTCAAACGACTCGCGCTTGTACTGCTGATGGTCCAGAAAAAATTGTGGCCGGTTTACGACGTCTTGCCACAGGTTCCGGGGAATCACGCAGAAAGGAAACCCGGCAAGACTCACCTCGACGTTGGCCTGCTCGATCTCATACGCGAGTTTGATGGCTGCGTCTACGCTTTGGGCGGCATGTGTATCGTTGCGGGCGGCGGGCGCTGGGCAAAACGGGTCGTTCGCAGCGACATGGACGGCGGTACACTGCACGAGCCGCTCATGAAGGTCAGACGATACGTCTTCCGACGCGAAGGGCGTATGCAATTGCATGCGCACCGGTATGCCGGCGCCGAGACATGCATCGAACCACGGGACCAAGTGAGGGCTGATTATCGATGCCGGCGCGAGAAACACGTCGAACGGCGCAGCTTCGCGCAATCGCGCGAAAGCAGGAGGAGGCGCTGAACAGTCCGTGCGCAAGGAGACGCTGGCGTTCAACGCATCCGCGGCGGCTTTTACCTCGCTGAACAGCGCGAGATCAACGCCATGCATCAGTAGATCGACTTTGTCGCAATGGAACACCGTCCGGTTGAGCCGGAACCATCGCTCCAAATCCGGCGCGGAAAGCGCGCGGCCCGCGGCGGTGTGTGCGCAAACAATGCCCCGCGCGGGGCCGATACGGTCGCTATGTGCGGGTGTGTTCTGCACGAGCTTTGTATTGTGGCCCGAAGCGATGCCGCCAAGCGAATTCGCCGGGAGCGCGCATCCTCGAACTGCGCGCGCCCCCGCGGCCCGTTGGGAGGGCGCGCGTCCTCGCGCGCCTTTTGCCTGCGTCCATGAACCGAACGCGTCCGCGCGCGCCAAGACGCTGGCTTGCAGTGTGCGGAGGGCTATACGACGAACGGTAGCATGCCCGCGAGGACGCCGCTATCGCGCTCCCAGCGCATCAACCGGGCGTTAATGCGATTCGATCATAAACACTTCGCTAAAACCGCTGACGCCGTTCTGCTTGTCCCGGATGCGGACTCGGTAGTTCGCGCCAACCGCAACATCGCCGGGCACGGTCCAAGTGTATTTGCCATCGTTTGCCGTTTTTTTCTTGATGGTGCCGGTCTTATTGTTACCATCGAACAATTCGATGCGCACCTTGTCGCTCACGACGCCGGAAGATTCCCATTTGATCTTAAACACATCATTCGTATGCACGACGTCGTTGTCGTTGGGCCGCAACACGGTTATTGTCGCCGGATTACCGTCCACGGTGAAACTGGCGCGGGCGTTGTTCGTTACGATCGGGGTGGCAACCGTGAGCGCATAATCGGCGAGATTTGTCGTGCCGGTTCCGGTAGCCGCGAGGTTTATCAGCAGGGCCGTGGCGCCAACACTGGGCAGCGCCGTTCCGAACGCCGGACCAAAATCGCCGTCATCGTCGTTGGTGTCGTCACCCGCATTCGATCCAGTGTATGCCGCTCCGCCCCACGCGGTGGACCACAGCACCGTGCCATCGTCTTCTTCAAATGTGAGTCTGCCCGCGGCAAAATATGAATCGGGAATCCGGTTGGCCATTGTAAAGTCGGGCGCGGTTGCTGGCGTGGTAAAGCTGTTGAACGCCAGCGTTGTGAGCAGGACGCGATCGCCCGTCTCGCCGTTCGTAATCTGCGTATTGAAATTGAAAATCTCGACCGGGTTTGCGCCGGCCGCGTCGTAGACCCACATCTGAGAACCGCTCAACGCGTTTTGTCCGGGTGATCGCATGCGAAGTTGTATGGCCTGGGCCGTTGTGTCTCCATTGACCGCTCCGATAATTTGCTCGACCTGCATGAGGTGATGCACGGCGTGAGATGGCAATGCCGCGCACAGGAACACGATAACAACGCACCAGAAACGGAGAGATGGACAAAGCATACTGAGAACTCCAGCGTGATTTTGGGGGCCAGCCCGATTGCATTTTGAGAAAAATGATTGTAGGTGCGCGCCGGAAATAGCGCAAGGGGAAATGCGCGATTACTTCAAGACTGACACCGCTGCGAAAGGTGCGAAACCCTTGCTGGCGTATTAAGTGTGAGATTCGTTCGATATGAAGTTTGGAAATCGACCTTACATCCCCCTAAATCCCGCTTCAAAGGGGGACTTTGAAGCTCAGATTATGAAATACGCTTCAAAGGAGGACTTTGAAGCTCAGATTATGAAATGCGCTTCAAAGGGGGACTTTGAAGCTCAGATTATGAAATGCGCTTCAAAGGAGGACTTTGAAGATCGGATTATGCGCGTGCCTTTTGCCACGGATTTGGGATTCATGACACTAGCGGCGCAGCCGGGGCAACAGGCGTGGACGTTCCGCGGATTCACGACCGTCACCCGTGCCGCCGCGATCTGGAACTGTTTTCGCGGCGTCTGTCGGCGTACCAGGCGTGGGCATTGCCGCGGGAACTCCGGAGGCGGCGACATCGCCGTTTATTTCCGTCAGCAGCGCCAGAATTTGCGCACGAACACTTTGCCATTGCGTCAGCAGCGTAGGAGTGTCTGAATTGTTGAGGATGTTCTCGATGGAATCAATGCCGATGGTTTGTAACGCGATCATTTCGCGGAATCGTTGCAAGCGGCCCGGCTCGTAGCCCAAGGCGTTGTAATCGATCATCGCCTGGGAGAACAGCACCCAACCATCGCGCGCGGCGCCGTATGACACGCGGAGGGCTTCTACATCCGCGGTCGTGAGCGGTCGCCCCTGAAAACCGGTGATTGTAGTATTCAAACCCTCGAGAGCCGTCTGCAATCCGGTGGTCGATGCCCGAATGTCGATGACGCCGTTGCGGGTTTTCAGCGCCGTGAGTGTCGCGGCGGCGGCATCGATCTGCGCTTTTGCAGCGGGAAGGCTGTCGCCCGGCGTGATGGCGTTCACCGCGTTCAAAAGATTCGTATTGATGGAATCGAAATTTGGGCGCCACGCGGTATCCGAGGTGGGCCATTGGCGGTACTGGCCATAACATTCCGCCCACCGGACATTCGCGACGTTTAACGAGCGCTTGAACGATTCCGAGTGACCCGCGGCGGCATCGCGTTGGGCCGCGGCAAACGCTGCGCTTGCCGCATCAAGCGCGCGGGTCAATTCCGCGTTTTGCGCGGGCTGGCCCTCGAGACCAACCTGCGCCATCGCATTGGCCACCATGATACAAACTATGCAAAAAGCGGCAAATGTCCGCATGATGAACACCTCATTCAGGTTTCGTGATGTTTAACAATGGCCGCTATTGTACCCCGGTACCGGGCGTTGACTACAGTCTGGGGCGAATCGGGGGTTCCACCGGTTTATACGAATGCGACGCTGTGGTATACTGTGAAAAGTATTCATAGTGGCGCAGGTGCAACCTCTGCCCGCTCTTGGGGTAAAGACTTTTTCGACAGTTTTGGGAAGGGTATTGGCGCCTACGGGTGGGCGCCAACGCTAAAACCGGGTTATCAGGTAGGCTCTCGACTTATGCCTTACGGAGGTCTCGTCGTGAAAAGAAATCAGGGCTTTACACTCATTGAACTGCTCGTCGTGATTGCCATTATCGGTATTCTCGCGGCGATTCTGCTGCCGGCGCTTGCGCGGGCGCGCGAAGCCGCGCGTCGTGCGTCGTGCCAGAACAATCTGAAGCAGATGGGCATTGTCTTCAAGATGTATACGGGAGAATCGAAGCGCGAACTTTTTCCGCCGAAGACCATCATTGCGAAGGACACGGAGTTGCCGTACCAAGTTGGCGACCTTCCCAGTTTCGCGCCCGAAATGGTCCACCTCTATCCCGAATATCTGACCGATGCCAATGTCATGTTGTGCCCCTCGGACCCGCAGGGTGGCGCTTTCCTATTTGACAAGACTGGCGATCCAGCCGAAATCTGGGTCGATTCAATCACCGGCAACATTGACGTGGTCCGGTTCAGCGCGGAAGGCGACGAGTCCTATGGTTATTTCGGGTTCGCTGTACCCGACAACTCCTGGTTACAGGGCTGGGCGCAACCTCTGGATGCGGCGGCCGCTTTGTTGCCGATATTCGAGAATCCGGATGCAGATTTCGATATCGTTCATCCGGCGCTCGGGAATCTCAAGGTGAACCGTCTGAAGGAAGGTATCGAGCGATTCTTCATTACTGACATCAATGACCCGACGCGGACGACGCAGTCGCAATCCACCATCGCGACCCTGTTTGATTCGGTAAGCCCGATTATCAGCAACTACAACCACATTCCGGGGGGATCAAACGTCTTGTACATGGATGGACACGTCGAGTTTGTGCGCTATCCATCCGACCGGTTCCCGGTAACGACCGAGTTCGCGGAATTCGCCGGCCTGCTCGGCTAACGCAAGCGGTAGAAAACTAAACCGGGGGCGGAGACATTCGGACCCGCCCCCGGTTTTTTTATTTATCTACGCGCCTGCCAATTCGCGGGCCTTGTCCAGCGGCGCATCGTAGGCCGGTTCCTGGGCCACTTCGGGCACGTACTCGGCATATTGAATAACACCATTGCCGTCGACCACGAAGACCGCCCGTTGTTCGAGGCGCAGCTCCTTGATGTGCGTGCCATAAGCATCGCCAAAGCTCATGTCCCGATGATCGGACAGCGTCTTCACGGAATTGCAGCCCGCGCTGCCGCACCAGCGCTTCTGCGCAAATGGCAGGTCGGCGCTGATGGTGTAACACACGACTTTGCCGCCGAGCTTGTCGATGGCCTCATTGAACTTCCGCGTCTGCATGTCACAGACCGGCGTATCGAGCGAGGGCACAACGCTCAATACGCGCACCTTGCCTGCGTCTGTCGAAAGGCCCACCGGCGAAAGGTCGTTGGCGAGCAAGGAAAAGCCGGGGGCCTTGTCGCCCACCTTTAATTGCTTGCCAAGGACTGTCAATGGACTCCCCTTGAAAGTAAGCTCTCCCGTACGTTCCTGCATAATAATCTCCTTCCAGTTCCGTTAACGTGCACCCAGCCCGAATCGTTAGAACAAATACGCCAATAGGACAATTCCGCCCAATACAATCCGATAAATGCCAAACGCGGTAAAATCGTGCCGTTGAATGTAGCGCATCAGGAACGCAACCGCCACATACGCCGTTGCGAACGATACCACCGAGCCAATCGCGACCAATGCCCACTGTTCGGATGTAAATATCAGCCCACTTTTTGCAATCGTGTACACGCACGCGCCCAGCATTGTCGGTATCGCGAGAAAAAATGAAAACTCCGCCGCGGCGGCGCGCGACGTGCCCAGAATCATCGCGCCGATGATTGTCGCCGCGGACCTTGATGTGCCGGGAACCATCGCGAGGCACTGAAAGAGACCGATCCCCATGGAAACCGCGAATGGCACGTCGTGTACGGTCTCGAATCGCGTTTGGTGTTTAAGCCGTTCGAGCAGTATAAGAATGATCCCGCCAACCACCAGCGCAATCGCGACGGGAATGGGGGCGAACAAGTAGTGTTCGATGAGATCGTCGAACAGCAGCCCCATGACAACAGCGGGAATTACGGCCGCGCAAATGTTGAACCAGAGCGAGAGTGTCTTGCTCTGGTGCGCCTCGTCTCCGGAAAAGGGCCACAACTTGCGCCAGAAGTACACCGCCACGGCCGCAATCGCCGGCAACTGGATCATCACGATGAACGCATCGGGAAACGCCGAATCGGGCGTTGCGCTCAACGGGAAATAGTTCATCACCAGAATCATGTGCCCGGTACTGCTGATGGGCAGGAATTCGGTAAGCCCTTCGACCACCGCCAGGACAATGGCGTTAATATAGAGCAATCGCGGACCTCGTGTTGGCGTATCGCGAAAACCGGAGAATCGGATCCGGCACTACGTCAACGGCAGCGCCGGACTCCGATTCGGTGTATCGCCAAGTCACGCGTTACCCTTTGCGCGGAAACTTCTTATCAAGCACCGCGTTCCACTCATCCACTTGCTTTTGTGTCTTTGCAAAAAGTTCGGACGTGTCTCCTTCGATATCCACGCCTTCGATCCGATCATTCTGCGAGATGCTGTCGACAATCGACTGCCCATCCGGCCCTGTCACCGCGCCGAACACTGTGTGCTTGCCATCAAGCCAGTCTGTCGGCACGTGCGTAATGAAAAATTGGCTGCCGTTAGTTCCCGGTCCGGAGTTTGCCATCGAAAGAATTCCCGGCCGGCTGTGTTTCAGCGCGGGCGTACATTCGTCTTTGAAATTGTAACCGGGTCCGCCGGTCCCCGTGCCAAGCGGACAACCGCCCTGCACCATGAAGTTCGGAATGACACGGTGGAATTTCAGGCCGTCGTAGTACCCGCGTTGCGCGAGGTTCACAAAGTTGGAAACTGTCGCCGGCGCTTCGTCCGGGAAGAGTTTAATTTGAATCGGGCCTTTGTTCGTGCGGATTGTTGCATGCATGGTCTGTTACCTCCAGCCGGGGATTCTAGCATATTACGCGCGGCCTGCATGCCATGTGGACTCAAGGAGGATCGCGTGCGGTTGATTTTGAGACGCTTGATTGTATTTCACAGGATCTGGCGGCAACCCATGAGCGCGTAGAGTCTTGTCGAAAACGAGCGCTGGTTTAATCTGAGCGAGAAAAAACAGCTACAATTGTCGCATTTGACACATCAGACGTAAGATGTTATCTTACCTCTATGAAAACTTCTGTGTCATCCAAAGGCCAAATTGTCCTGCCGGTCGAAATTAGGCGACAAGACCAAATTCAGCCGGGCCAGGTATTCGAAGTGCAACGCATCAAACGCGGCGAGTATCGGCTAAAACGCACGGCCCGTCCCCGTAATGAGGGGTTGCTCGAACTTTTGTTGGCCTGCCCGGTAAAGGATTGGTTCGAGCCGTTGGACCGCACTGAAACTACAGACGATATCCACAACCCCACACTAAAATGAATTACCTCGTTGATTCGAATGTACTGAGCGAGCCAACCCGCACCGCGCCAAATCCAAAAGTCACTGCATGGTTGTCGGATCATATGAGCTCAATTTTCATAGACCCTATTATCCTTGGTGAACTTCGCATCGGGATTCTGGCACTACCGAGCGGGAAAAAGCGTGTCCAACTTGAAAAATGGTTTGATTCCGTCATCTCTTCAATTGAATGCTTGCCATGGGACCGGGTAACGAGTCTACGCTGGGCGCAATTGATCTCAGATTTAAGGCGCAAGGGTCAAGCACTGCCGTTAATCGACAGCATGATCGCGGCTACCGCATTGGCCCACGGACTTACCATCGCGACTCGTAATAGTCGCGATTTTAGGCGCTCAGGAGTTAAGGTGATAAACCCATTCGATTGATGTGCGGTTTTAAGGACTCTCGACCTTCGACCACGCATCCACATTCGCCAACAGCCACCGGCAATTTACAACCTTCTCCACCAAATCCAGCGGCAGATAAAAATATTGACATGACGGCTCAAATCCGATCCGTGAATCTTCCTGGGTAAGCGTGTACAATTCACGGGCCAGCGCAATTTCGGATTCGAGCAGCTTTTTAATCTCGCCGCGCAGGGCTTCGCGCTCTTCCGCCGTCAACGTGTTCGCGGGATCGATCAGCTTGTTCCGCGCGAACACGAATCGCGATTGGTTTGCGACGGACTGAAAATGAATGCCGGCCGCGCGCGCATACACCAAATCCGCTTCAGCTTCCTCGCGATTTGCGGCCGGCGCTTTCTCCACCGCCTGCTGCAACTCGGCAACACCCGGCTTCCACCCCTCCGCAACTTTCTCAAACTGCTGCGCGAAAATATCCGGCGGGTACGGCCCGCGCCATCCATCCAGATCATCGTAGGGAATGCCCCACATCGTCGCCGAGTAGCCCGTTCGCGCGGGATACAACGGGTTCGCCGCGCCCCACTGCACAGGCGACGTATAGATCACGCTGATGTGAAACGGATACTCGCGAAACGCGTTGCTCGTCAACGTCCACGCTTTTCGCGCATGCGGCGCGCCCTCCACGCCGAACCGTTCCATCGCCAACTCATCCAAGACGATGTTTACTTCCCGCACGGGTTTTCGGTTTACCCGCTCAGCCACCTGAAAGTTTGGCGAGGGATACCCGCCCATTGTCCAGCCGATGAACATCGCATTCAGATCGACCTTCGACCGCAGGTTATCGCAATGTTCGGCAATGAGGTCGAGCACCGGCAGATACGGAATGCTTGCGATCTCGCAGGTGTTGTTGAACTGAATTTCCGTGCCGATCTTTAACCCCAGTTCGCGCGCGACCTTCCAATGGCTCTGCGAACGCGGCCCCGGCCCCACCGCGGAAATGGAATATTCGCCCACCGTGCTTTTGATGCCGCCGCGCTCGATCGGCAAATGCCATTCGCTGACCGACATCAGCCACACCGATTTCGGCAGCAGCGCGATGATGTCCGGCGCGTCGCCGTGTCCGCGCCAACCCCAGTCCGACACCAGCACGTGCGCATCCGGATCGCCGCGATGCACGCCTTGTTCGATCACGGTGTTCACCTCGGCAATAATGTCCGCATCCGTTCGATCCTTGCAGCGTTCGCACGATTTCCAATCGCCGTGCGACGCGCAGTTCGTCAGATTCTCCGATGCGGTTATCGTGTACACGCCGCCGAGGCCCGGCACCTCGCGGAAAATATGCGCGAGCGCATTACCCATCCACTCGCGCACCGCGGGTTGCGACGTACACATAGCCGTCAGGTGCGTCTCGCGCGCACCGGCCAACTCTGGCCTGTTTGCGAAAAACGCCGGCGGCATGCCCCGAGGCTCGTTCATATAAAGATAGAGCCGTATGCCGTATTTCTGCGTGCGCTCCGCCAAAGCGCGCAGATTCTTTAGCCGCGTTTCGTGATCCTCTCCGAATTCGGGAAACGCCTCGCCGCCCGGCGCAAGATCGCGCAACACCGCGTGCAACCACACACCGTTAATCCCCGACGCCGCGAGCCGCTGCAACAAACCATCCGGATACGGATTCAACTGCGGACTCAACAGCGGATCGCCAAACACCGCCACATACGAATGCACGATTCGCAACGATTCAGGCCGGTCCGCCGCAACTTCGGGCGCGGGCACATCTGGAAGCGGATCGCGTATCTGCCGCACGAAATCGAAACGCGGTTCGCCAGTCTGTTTTATGGCGTCGCCAAAATCCTTTTTCACAACGGCGCGGATCTCCGCGGCCCGCGCCTTCGCAGCGTCATTCGGCGCGATGTACCGCAGCGGATCGCATTGCGGCTTGATCTGGCCGAGCTTGTGCCAAAGAAAATCTTCTTCCCGCAACATCACCGACAATTGCTCCGGCGTCAGTTCCAACAGTTCGAGCAGTTGCTCGTACGGCAACAAATGCCAGTTGCGGCGAATCAGCGTCACATACCCGCGCGCGCGCATCTCCGGCACGACAACCGATTGCGCGGGCAGACCCATTGACACTGCGATTGCCGTCACGTCATCGACCGACGCGCCAATCAACTTTGCGATTTTCGCCGGCTCGACCGCATTCCAATTCCGCCAGATGAATTCATGTACGCGATCCGGAAAGTGTTGGGTTACAACCGCTGGCTTCGCAGGTCCTGTGGGCAACACGGCATCGTCGGCAAACACAGTACAAACCGCGCCTAGAAATAGCGCTCCATAAAAGCAGCTTTGTTTTAACATGGAATAAACACCTGAATTTTTGTAGGATCGGATATTCTCGAACTGTAACGAGCGGTGGCGCTACTGTGACATCGTTTTGTATGCACAGCGCTGCGTCGATCAGAATTTTCGTCCCTCATCCATCCGATCCAATAACGCGGCGTTGTTATCTATATCCACGCCTGACAAAAGCCCACCGCTTCCAGAAGTTGGCGAGGCTATTGCGTGGACAAAATACTTTCGCACATACAAAAGGTACCCCAGCCAAATTACGGGAAATAAAGCGTAAAACAGAATCATCTTTCGCACCTGCGGTAGCATCTGTTCAACTTGTTCGAGCTGCAGAGGCGACATACCCATCAATTGATAATAGTCCATCAGATTATGGCGATAGAACGTCACAACTGTGGAGACGCTTAACAATGTGACAGCAACCATCGCGACCCACCACGCTTTTATATTCAGTCTATAGGCGCCCCACGCCACATATAGAAACGACACCATAACCGCCATTGCGAATAGCGCGCCGGCCCAGCCGGTGACGATAAATCCAAAGAATGGAAGTGCCCATCGATAGATGCCCAGAGACAACATGGAGAGGCCTATAAAGCAAGCCCATACGCTCAGTCCGAGCACAGGCAACGGACACGCATCTGTCCACCGCGCTTTTGGGTCTTTCGCTTCGCACGTTGCCTTCACGTGCCTGCTGCCGTAGAAAAGGATTAACGCGCCTGGAATTAGCACGAAAACAATTACCATGAACACCATGAAGAAAACCTTCATAAGGACTACCGCGCCTTCCGGCAACTGGCCTTTCGCTCCCATATCATCGTAAAGAGCGGGCACGAAAAACATAAAGGCAAGCGTGCCGACGATCCCCATGACGAGCCAAATCCAGGAGGAGACCAACGTTAGCGCACGAGCCCAACGCCGCGCTAGTATAGAGCCGACCCCCATGCTGATAAACCATACTGCCGCGATCGCATACATCACAAACCCCGGGATCATGGCTGTCATGTCCGTTCCATTCGCAGTACCGGCTTCCGACGAAGCCAACACCGCCGCGCCCACCACCAGCAGGATCTCCACCAGCCCGCTTAAAATGCCCAGTAGACATTGCGCGATGCCAAACACCACCAACCCAATCGTGCGATCCTTGTAGTCGGAAACTGGTTGGATCGCGTAGGCATCTGTCATTCGGTCACTCCTTGTAGCACCGGATTCAAAACCATCCTACGCCCATATTGCAGAGCGTATCCATCTTTCCACTTAGCGCCCAATTGACAAATCGCAGCAACAGGTACAGAGCTAATGAGTGGCGAAGTCTGATTGCGCAACGGACGCACGCCCAAAAACCCGCCACAGGACGTGCTGCACTCAATTTTAGACGGAGGTACGACGTTGGCCGTGACATGTTGCTCGCCGGACTGGAGTGTTTACTTACGCCAATTCGCGCGGAGCGCCTTGGAGTGCGGCTGCGGTAGCTGCCGCTTTGGGAAGGCCGTCTACCTAACCCTATTTAAGCGATACGAAGCGCAGGAGGCTTTCGACGAGAAAGAGGCAACTAACTGCCTGTCTTTTTTGGACGCGGCTGTTCGTCGTATGGTAGAAGTTGACTGGGCGAAACCAAACAGGAGATGGTGCGATGCGGTGCATGGTGATTGTAAAAGCGGACAAAAATACGGAAGCGGGCGAAATGCCCAGCGAGCAGTTGTTGGCGGAGATGGGGCGGTATAACGAGGAATTGGTGAATGCGGGGATTATGCTCGCGGGCGAGGGGTTGCACCCGAGCTCGAAAGGGGCGCGAATCCGGTTCTCGGGCGCCACGCGGTCCGTGATTGACGGGCCCTTTCCAGAGACGAAGGAGCTCATCGCCGGGTTCTGGTTATGGGAAGTGAAGTCGCTGGACGAGGCCATTGAATGGGCGAAGCGTTGTCCGAATCCCACCGGAGCAGAGTCGGAACTGGAGATTCGGCAAATATTCGAGGCGGATGATTTCGGCGCGGAGTTCACCCCCGAGCTTCGCGAGCAAGAGGAGCGGCTGCGCACGAAGATCGAGGCAAACAAAAAGTAGCCGCGAGCGAAAAGGGAGACGAACATGAAGTATGTCGATGGATTCGTGTTGCCGGTGCCGAAGAAAAATATCCAGGCGTACCTGCGGATGTCGAAGAAAGCCGGAAAAATCTGGATGGAACACGGCGCGCTCGAATATCGGGAGTGCGTGGGCGAAGACCTGAAAGTGAAAGGGATGGCGGGGTTTCCGCCGTTGATGAAGTGCAAGCCAAGCGAGACGGTGGTGTTTTCGTGGATCGTCTACAAGTCGCGGAAGCATCGCGACAGCGTGAACAAGAAGGTCATGACGGACCCGCGTTTGTCGAAGATGGGACCAAAAACAATGCCGTTTGACATGAAGCGCATGGTGTACGGCGGGTTCGAGGTAATGGTGGATTTGTAGAAGCATGAGCAGGGTGCAACAGGATTATTCGTATGAACGATGCATTGAGCAAAGCGCTTGAACCGCGAATCGAAACTGGGCGGACGCTTCTCATCGCGGGCATGAATGAGCATTATACGATGTCTACGCGACTTGGGATTCCCGCCCAATGGACGCGGTTTGGGCCGCATATAGGCAAAGTGCCCGGACAGGCCGGCGGGGTCAGCTACGGTGTATGCTGGAATTTCGATGCGGAGTGCGGTTTCGATTATCTGTCGGGCGTTGAAGTTTCAGGGTTATCAGGGCTGCCCGAAGATTTCTGCAACATAATGGTTCCCGCTGCGAAATATGCAGTGTTCACGCACCAGGGCGATGTGTCCGCGATCCCGGAGACAATTCAGCGTATCTGGAGCGAGTGGGCCCCGCGATCGGGCCGGGAAATTGCGCAGACTCCGAGCTTCGAGCGATACGGCGAGAATTTTGACGCAAAAGCGGGAGCCGGCGACGTCGAGATTTGGATTCCGGTTAAGACGTGACGTGTAATTAAGATCGAGGACGATTGCGTGCGCGAGGCAAATTGCGTAAACGTTCGACAACCATTTCATCAACGATAGGAGTTTGAAGGCCATGAGCTCAGATAACAACAGGACATCTCAATACCTTCTCTTGTTCCGCGGCAGCCACTGGGAGGCCGGGCTTTCACCGGACCAGCTTCAAGAGATCATGGGACGCTGGTCCGCATGGTTCGAAGGGTTGGAGAAATCAGGAAAGCTCAAAGGCGCGCAACCGTTGTTGCCCGAGGGTAAAATTGTTTCCGGTAAAAACGGCAAATCGATCGCCGACGGACCGTTCGCGGAATCGAAGGAAGTGATCTCGGGTTATTTTCTGGTTGAAGTTGACAGCCTGGAAGATGCGCTCGAATTCGCGAAGACCAGCCCACTGCTTGAATACGGCATGACGGTCGAAGTCCGTCCAGTGGCCGTGCAATGTCCGACGATGCAGCGCGTTAGCGAACAGATGGCACACGCTTCCGCGTAGTCCCATGCGCGCCGGAGTATCGGACAATCCACCGCCGGCCGGGGATATTTCCCGGCTGGCGGACCGCCTTTTCCGGCAGGAATCTGGGAAGCTCGTGTCGGTGCTTACCCGTATGTTCGGAATCGAGCGGATGCAGCTTGCCGAAGACGTGGTGCAGGAAGCGTTGATCCGCGCGATGCAGACCTGGCCATACTACGGAATTCCAAAGAATCCCGCGGCGTGGATCACGCAGACCGCTAAACACCTCGCGCTGGATGTCATCCGTCGTGAAAAACTGTTTCAGGACAAACAGCCGGGTATCATCGATTCACTGGAAAATTGGTCGCCGGATTCAACCCCGGCGGACACGGTCCGGTTCGAAAGTGAAATCCAGGACGGCCGGCTCCGCATGATGTTTGCCTGTTGTCATCCATCGATTCCGCATGATGCGCGCGTTGCGCTGGCGTTGAAACTCCTTTGCGGATTCAGCACCGGCGAAATCGCGACCGCCTTTCTTACATCGGAAGCCGCCATTGCGAAGCGGCTGACCCGCGCCAAACAGCGCATTCGCGATGCGAAGATTCCGTTCGAGATTCCGGTGGGCGAAGAACTGTCCACGCGGCTGGACGCAGTCGAACAAACGCTGTATCTGCTGTTCAACGAGGGATACAAAGCGTCAACCGGCGATTCAATTATCAGGGAAGAATTGTGCAGCGAGGCGATTGCGCTAGCCGAATTGTTGGCGGAACATCCCGTGGGCAACACGCCGCGCGCGCACGCTTTGATCGCGCTTATGATGCTGAACGCGGCCCGGTTGCCCGCCCGCGTTGATGCGATGGGCAATGTATTACGCCTAAGTGAACAAAATCGATCGCGATGGGACAGGTCGCTGATAGCGCGCGGCATGTCGCACTTTGGTCAATCGATCGCGGGCAACAAATTGACCGAGTATCACGTGCAGGCGGCAATCACCGCATATCACTGCGCCGCGCCAGACTATGAATCGACAGACTGGACGCAGATTCTGTCGTTATACGACCGCTTGCTGGAAATCGATCCGTCGCCCGTGGTCGAGCTGAACCGCGCGGTGGCGCTCGCGAAAGTTTCCGGGCCCAAGGCCGGAATCGATGCGGTGATGTCCATTCGCGATCGAGCGCAGTTGGAGTCATACTATTTATTTCACGCCGTGCTCGGCGAGTTCGAGGCGCAGTTGGAAAACGGCGAAGTGGCGGCCCGGCATTACGAAAAAGCGATCGCGCTGACCCAGGTGACATCCGAGCAGGAGTTCTTGTCGAAGCGGATTGCGGAATGCGAAGCGCTCGCCGGGAAAGGCGCAAGCGTGTGAGCGCGGGAATATTCCCGAGATCGGTGGCGGGTTTCTACTTGCATTGAAATATCAAGCGCATTGATTGATATTTCAATGCAAACATATCAACCCCCTTACAAAATTGACAAGTTTCCTCCTTCCCGGCATCATCCCAGTCGAACCCGAAAACTTAGAACAACTAGAGGCAGTGACATGACTCGACTTAAATTGAACCGATGCCAGTTCGTTGTAACGCTAACTTTCATTCTGTGTCTATTGGGGGTGGTCACCCTCTACACCCCTGGCGCGGAGGCGGCGGACGAAACCGCCGGGTTGCCCAAGGCTTGCATTGACGGCGAGGGTCCGGGTTGGCGCGCGTTGGGGGAAGAAGACTTTACGAATGTAAACGGCAATCCGGATACGTGGTCGTTCAAGGACGGCGTAATCTACTGCACCGGCACGCCGGTGGGCGTGATGCGCACGAAGAACAAGGTGACCAATTTCGAGCTTGTCTTGCAATGGCGGCACATGAAGTCCGCGGGAAATTCCGGGGTCTTTGTGTGGGTCACGGAAGAATCGGTAACGGATCTTGCCCCGGGGAAGTTGCCGAAGGGTATCGAGGTGCAAATCCTTGATCATGGATACACTGAAAGGTACGAGAAAGATAGCGGAAAGAAGGCCGAATGGTTCACGTCCAACGGCGATGTATTCGCTGTCGGGGTGGAACTGAAACCGTTGGAACCGTTGTCTCCGGACGGTTCGCGCAGTTTTCCAAGGAAGAATCTTTCCAAGGGGTCGCCAGAATGGAACCATTACTATATTCGCGCGGTAAACGGCGAAGTGCGGCTTTGGGTGAACGGAGAGGAAGTGTCTGGCGGCACGGGGGCCAATCCGAGCACGGGGTATCTGGCACTCGAGTCCGAGGGTTCGCCGATTGAATTCAAGAATTTACGGATTCGCGAGTTGCCGTAACCGCGCGAAATGGGGGGAAGTGTAATGGCTGCCAAGAACCGAAAAGTTAAGCGGGACATTGTGAAGGACTATCCTCACGGACAATTCGTGGCCAAGTTGCGTCGGCTGGCCGATTGCATCGAGGCGGGAAAGATTTTTCGCATCCAGGTTGCCGGCGAGCGCGTTGCCATACCATCAACCGCGAGAATCAATATTGAGCATGAGCGGGCTGCTTCAGGTGAGGAAATTGAGTTTCAGTTGACGTGGAAGCCTGAGTAAACGAGACGCAGGGACTGTCACGGGCAACGCGTTTTGGTTGCCGGTGGCTGTCCCCGAACCGCACACCCAATCAACAACACGCACAATACTTTTCGTTATCGTCATCGTTCTCGTAATTTCCTACTCATTGAAAAAGGACTCGAGACACGCCCTTTTGGGAGAACGAAGTCGGCCCACAATCATCGCCGTGTCCTCTGTCTCGCTACGATTACCCCCGCCGGACTGCATGACATCCGGCCCGTTTTCGCGTATGCTGGACTATGGTAAGGCCATGCAGTAGAGGATCAACACCGTGGGAAGCTTCTCCAACACCACCGGTTTAAGCGAGTTACGTCCTTTCGCGCGCGCTGGGGTGTGGTGCATTCTTTTCGCGACTCCGGCGTTGGCTGCGCCCGATTTCGCGACGGATATCCGGCCGATTTTCGAGCGATCCTGCTATGGCTGTCACGGTCCGGAGAAACAGAAGAGCAACTATCGGCTCGACCATCGCGCAAAAGCCCACAAAGGCGGAAACAGCGGCGAGCCGGCGATCATCCCGCACAATGCCAAAGACAGTCCCCTGATTCGATATGTAAGCGGCGCCGATCCGGACATGTTGATGCCGCCGGAATCGAGCAATATCACGCGGCTCACTTCAGCCGAGATCGGGCTATTGCGCGCGTGGATCGATGCCGGGCCCAGTTGGCCAAACGAATTTGCGGGCGCGACAAATGACGAAGCGCCGCACTGGTCATTGACACCGCTCGAGCGGCCCGAGAAGCCAGCCGCTGACGGGAACGCGATTGATGCATTTGTTCACGCGACACTCTCGGCCCAGGGTATCGCGCCTTCTCCAGAAGCCGATCGCCGCACGCTTATCCGTCGCATCAGCTATGATCTTGTTGGACTACCTCCGGCTCCCGAAGAAGTGGACGCGTTCATCGCGGATACCAATCCGCTGGCCTACGAGAATCTCGTAGACAGATTGCTGGCCTCGCCGCGCCATGGCGAACGCTGGGCGCGGCATTGGCTCGACACAATTCACTTTGCCGATTCGCACGGATACGAACACGATGTCGCGCGCGACAACGCATGGCGCTACCGCGACTATGTCATCGCCGCATTCAACGGCGACACACCGTGGCAGCGCTTCATTCGCGAACAACTTGCGACGGACGTTTTCTATCCGGATGAAACACAACAGACGCCCGCGCTCGGTTTCCTTGGCGCGGGGACATTCGACCTCAGCACGTATAGCACCGCCGAGGTAACGTTTGATTATCTCGATCGCGACGACATGGTGACGCAAACCATGGCGGCGTTTGTGAGCACGACCGCGAATTGCGCGCGCTGTCACGCGCACAAGTTCGACCCGATTTCGCAGGAAGATTACTATGCGCTTCAGGCAGTGTTTTCCGGTGTTTTGAAAGGCGATGTCGCGTTCGACGCCGAACCGGCGGCGGCGCGGGAACGAAAACGCTGGATCGGCATCATTGCTGCCGCGGACACGAATGACGCGACAGTGCTGCTCGCGGCCGAGTATGAACCACTGGTGCGCGATTGGACCGCCCTGCGCGGCGCGGGCGCGGCGTGGGGCCCGCTCGATCTCGAAACCTTCCTTTCCGCCGAAGGCGCAACGCAAACGCGCGGCGCGGATGGCGTCATCGTTTCCGGGGGAAACCGGCCGGACAAGGACACGTACACAATCACCGCGACGACCGCACTCACTGAAATTACGGCAATCCGTCTGGATGTCATTACTCTCGACTCTTTGCCAATGAAAGGACCCGGCCGCAACGATAACGGCAATTTTCATTTGTCCGAATTCGAGGCGCGCGTGTTCGACCCGGGCGCGGCGGAATCGCGCGCGCTGACGTTTTTGCGCGCGACCGCGGACTTCAACCAGGACGGCTGGGGCATTGAACGCGCGATCGACGGCAAGCCGGATACGGCATGGGGTATCCACCCCGCCGTGGGTGAATCGCATCATGCTGTATTTGAGTTATCGGAAAAAGTTTCGCTTGCACCCGGCTCGAAACTGGCCGTCACGATCAAGCAGGAGCACGGCGGTGGGCACGTAATCGGCGCGTACCGTCTGACGGCGACCGCCGATGAAGGCGGACGCGCGGAAGCACTGCCCGCAACGGTGGTGTCCGCCCTTGCGGTGGCTGAAGCGGATCGCACGGAAGCGCAACGCACGGCGATAGCGGGTCACGCGTTGCGGTCAGTCGCGCAACATGCGTTGGCCACAATTCCCGAGCAATCGTATGTGTACGCCGCGGCCAAAAGCGTTGCAATGCCCGTGGGCGAACCCGCGCCGCAATTGAAATCTTTGGAAGAACCAAAGGTCGTTCATTTAATGGAACGCGGGGATATCGAGCGGCCAAAGCAGGTAGTCGGGCCCGGCGCGCTTTCCGCGTTGACGCATTTGCCCGCACGATTCGCGTTAGACGAGAAAGGTGAAGGAGCGAGGCGCGCGGCATTGGCGGATTGGATTGCGCATCCCGACAATGTGTTGACGTGGCGCAGCGTGGTGAATCGCGTTTGGCACTATCATTTTGGACGCGGCATTTGCGACACGCCCAGCGATTTCGGTGAAATGGGCGGCGAGCCTTCCCACCCGGAACTGCTTGACTGGCTTACCGTGTGGTTTCGCGACGATGCAAAAGGGTCTCTGAAACAACTTCATCGCTTGATCGTCACCAGCGAAACATACCGCCAATCGTCCGCGCACCGGGAAGATGCTGCGTCGATCGATGCCGGCAATCGGCTTCTCTGGAGACAAAACGCGCATCGTTTGGATGCAGACGCGTACCGCGATTTCACGTTGTCCATTTCAGGCAGGCTTGATCTGGCCATTGGCGGTCCAAGTGTGCAGCATTTTACGCACAGCAAAGGGCCGCAACTTACGCCCGCGCTGGATTACAAAGCCTACGATTGGAACAGCCCCGGCGCGGGCCGCCGCAGCATCTATCGGTTTGTGTGGCGCGGTATTGCCGATCCGTTTATGGAAGCGCTGGATTTTCCGGATTTGGGTTTGCTTGCTCCAACCCGCGGATTCTCCGCGTCGTCATTGCAGGCATTGACTTTGTATAACAACGCATTTGTGCTTGCGCACAGCGAGGCGTTGGCGCGGCGGGTAGAGGCCGACGTGAGCGAATTAGAGCGGTCGGGGACGACCGCCCTCCCAGCGGGGGCGCGAACGGGTCAAGCAGATGGGATGGTGACGCGGGCAGTGCGGTTGGTGTGGTTGCGCGATCCTACCGATGGCGAGCGCGCCGCGTTTAACGCATTCGCGGACGCGCAAGGTCTTCCCGCACTCTGCCGTGTACTCTTAAACAGCAACGAATTTCTGTTCGTGGATTAAACACTCCATGCCAACTTCAGTCCAGAATCCAAAATCTAGAATCCAAAATTCTTTTCCGAGCCGCCGCGAATTTCTTGTTAACACTGGCGGCGGATTCGCGGGACTCGCGCTAGCGCACTTGTTCGCGCGCGACGCATCCGCCAGCTCTCTGAACCATCATCCCGCAAAAGTGAATCGCGTCGTTCAATTGTTCATGACCGGCGGCGCGAGTCCGATGGACCTGTTCGACTACAAGCCCGACCTCGAACGGCTTGACGGGCAGATGCTCGGGCCAACGGAAAAGCCCGAAGGTTTTACCGCGCCGGCGGGCGCGATTATGAAAAGTCCGTTCGCATTCAAACAACACGGCCATTGCGGGCGATGGGTGAGCGAGATGTTTCCCGAGCAGGCCAAGCTTGTCGATGAAATGACGTTTCTCATGGCGATGGCGTCGAAGACCAATGTCCACGGTCCCGGCACGTACATGATGAATTCAGGATTCCTGCTTCCCGGTTTTCCGTGCATGGGCGCGTGGATTTCGTATGCGCTCGGCAGTTTGGTCGACAACTTGCCGAGTTTTGTTGTGCTGCCCGACGCGGCGGGTCTGCCGTACAATCAGCGCGGGTGTTTTTCCTCGGGTTTTCTGCCCGCGGTGCATCAAGGCACGGTGATCAATGCCGCGTCGCCGCAACCTGTACCCGATTTGTTCCCAGATGACCGATACGCATTCGCGGACGCATCAGCGGATTCACAGGGGCTTGCACTGCTCGACAAAATTAATCGTGACCATGCCGCGCAACACCCCGGCGATTCACGGCTGGACGCGCGCATTTCCAGTTATGAGCTTGCCGCAAAGATGCAATTGTCCGCGCCGGAAGCATTCGACGTCATGCGTGAACCCGAATACATCCGTAACGCGTATGGCATGGACAATGCGGTGACGGAGGATTTCGGCCGCCGATGTTTGTTGGCGTTGCGGCTTGTCGAGCGCGGGGTGCGCTTTGTGCAGGTGTGGAGCGGTCCGCAAGGCGCGGTCAACAATTGGGACAACCACGCGAACATACAGAAAGAACTGCCGCCGATGGCTGCGAGTGTGGACAAGCCGATTGCAGCTTTGTTACAGGATTTGAAAGCGCGGGGGCTCGACAGCGACACGCTGGTGATCTGGACAACTGAGTTCGGGCGCACGCCCTTCGCGCAGGCGAGTCTAGGGCGCGATCATAACGGCGGAAGTTTTGTGACGTGGTTGTGGGGCGCGGGTGTTAAGCCCGGAGTTGCCTACGGGCAGAGCGACGACTGGGGCTACCAGGCCGAGCACGGCAAAACGTATTGTTACGATCTGCATGCGACGGTGCTGCATTTGTTGGGAATAGACCATGAACGGTTGACGGTGCGGCAGAATGGCATAGACCGGCGTTTGACAGATGTTCATGGTCATGTGGTTCATGAGATTTTGGCGTAGTACGAAAATTATTTTGATGAAACAATAGTTCGTAAAGTGAATGAAGTGAAAGCGGCGCTGACACGCCGCAGTCCAAGGCGCTTCGCGCGCGCGAGTGGAGTTTAAGGTGCGGTTTTTATTTGGTGCGGTGTTTGCCTTTGCCGTTATATCTTCGCAGGCTGATGTTATTGATGCGACCACGTTGACGGATAAAGTCCTGTGCGGTTACCAGGGTTGGTTCATGGCGCCGGGCGATGGCAATCCAGGTTCGGTTGGCTGGAGACATTGGAGCCGCGACACCGATTCGATCGGGCCCGGACTCTACACCGTCGAGATGTGGCCGGATGTGCGTGAATATGATCCCGCGGATTTGTTTACCGCGCCCGGCGTCATGCTGCAAGACGGTTCGACAGGAAAACTGTTTAGTTCGGCGTCGCCCGGCACGGTCGATCTCCATTTTGAATGGATGGAAGACTACGGCATCGATGGCGTATTTCTGCAAAGGTTCGTGTCCGAACTGGGCGATGAACGGTTTTTCGCCATTCGGAATCAGGTGTTGCAAAACGTGCGCGATTCCGCAAATGCCCACGGTCGCGTGTTCGCGCTTGAATACGACACTTCCGGCACGTCTGCCGCAAACCTGTTCAACGCGATCACCGAAGACTGGGAGTTTCTCGTCGATGGCGGCATGCTCAATGATCCGCGCTACCTGCACCATGAAGGAAAACCGGTTGTCGTCATCTGGGGACTTGGCTTTGAAGGGCGCGGTTACTCGCCCGCGCAGGCCAGCCAGGTGATCAACTACTTCAAGAACGATCCCGAATACGGCGGCAATCTCGTCATCGGCGGCGTGCCGACGTTCTGGCGCACGCTCACCGCGGATTCGGAAACAGACCCGGGATGGGCCGCCGTATATCGAAGCTACGACATCATCAATCCGTGGATGGTCGGCCGTATAGCGAACCAGAACGATATCGATAATTTTGTCGAGAACGTTTGGGGCCCTGACCTCGAGGAGACGCAAAGCCTTGGCATTGGCTATCTGCCCGTCGTGTTTCCTGGATTCAGTTGGGACAACCTCATGCAACTGCCGCCGGGGTCATCGCTGTTTCCGCGGCGGGGCGGCGATTTTATTTGGGAACAGGTGTACGCGTGGCAGAACCTCGGCGTGGACATGATGTTCGTGGCGATGTTCGATGAGGTAGACGAATCGACCGCGATGTTCAAGGTTTCGCGAAACCATCCCGTCACCGATCACTGGATCGATTACGAAGGTTACCCGACTGACTGGTATTTGCGCATCGTGTGCGAAATGTCGCGGATGCTGCGCGGCGAAATTCCGTTGACGGCGTCGTTGCCGCTTGATACCGACGGCGACGGCATGCCCGACAACGTCGATGCCGACGACGACAATGACGGCATCAGCGACGTCAATGAAGCCAACGGCGCGAACGGACACATCACCGACCCTTGGTACGCGGATACGGACGGCGACGGGTTCAGCGACAGCGCGGAGCCGGGATTCGGATCGAATCCGACCGATGCGCAAATGTTTCCGCACAGCCCGGTGTGGGTGAATTTCGCTTACGCTGGGGTTGAACGCGGAACAGCCGGCGAACCGATGAATACGTTCAGCGAAGGGCTTCAACTCGTGCTCTCCGCAGGCACAATCAATGTTCACGCCGGTGCGTCGCCGAATCCGATCCGGATAACAAAACCGGTCCGCATCCAGGCCACGGGCGGAACCGTCCAGCTCGGTTAAGTATCAAAGGTGATCGCTTCGACACGAAGTGGATCAAGCACTCAACAGTTTTTTTGCTTCCTCGTAGCCTGGTGATTGATGGCCGTATTCGCTTGCAGTCACGCGCGCGAGCGCGGTGAGTTGTCCCCAGCGAAACGCGGGCCGCATCGTGTCGAACTCCGCGCAAGCGGTTCGGTAATACTTCTCCGCATGGAGCGCGCCATCTTCACTGGTGGCGAATTTTAGCATCAGGTCGAATACGGGCCGGGAATCATGACCCAATTGCCCATAGCGCGAAACAAGGGCCGCCGCGCGGAACTGGTTCTTTTCGCGGATGGCAGTTTCCGCTTCGCCAAGCAGGGCTGCCGCGTCTTCGGTTTTAACCTCCGCGATCTGTTCGGGAAGCGGATAAGGTTGTTCGTTGGACCACTGGCATTGCCCCGCCGTATGAAACGCGCCGACGATTAGGCTGGCGGCGGTATTTCTCGGGTTGCTGACGCGGGCAATGTTGCGCCATGCGTTCGCGGAATCGGAAGCGTGAACGCCGACCGAGTCTCCGTGACAACTGCCTATGGGCTTGTCGGCATTGGCCCATTTCTCCGGCCGGCCAGGATCGTGGAGTACGAGCATATTGGACGCTAATGACATCGCCTCGCCGATACACTCTGGCGCAAACCCCTCGTGAAGCGCCTGGGCGACAGCGTCCGCAGCCTGTTCGCGCGTGCCTTTGAACATAATCGAGGCCAATTGCTGAACCCAGGCGTCGTCGCCCGATTTTTGTCCCATCGGCCCGCCAAGAAGGTTGTATTGATCGAGTAGCGCGGGCAAAACCGTTCGAATGGACGAACGCGTGTGACCGCGTTCCATCATCTCGTGTTCGCGGTCCGCGCAGTACCGCACGGATTGGCGCAGCAGGCAGTGCGCCCATTCCTGTCCCGCAAGCTCGAGCGTGTCCCACGCGCGCCACGCGAGCACGACGCGATGCACGTCTACTTCGTCTTCCACCGCGAACTGGAGGTGGTTAAACGCTTCGCCTGCGGGGGCGTTGGCGAAGCCGGCAAATGTCCGGTCCGCCAGTTCAATGTCACCGGATCGCGAAGCGTTGCGCAGATATTCGCCCGGATCCACGCCAGCGGGGACCGGTTCCGCGATAATGGGATGCAGTACCTCGCTCGCGCGGCCTCCGAATTCCTGAATGCGGTTGGCGTTTCGATAAAGCACTTTCAAAACGGGCAGCGCCTGCTGGTTTGCCGGAAGTTCCTGCGACATGCGGTACGCAGGCGCGAGCGCCATGAAGGTGTGGAAACCCACGTAATCCTGACCGCCGAAAGTCCGGGCATTGGCGAGCGCGCCAGCCGCCACGAGCGTTTGCAGGCTCGTGCCGGACTTCAGCCGTTCGACGAGCAGCGCGGTGAGTTTGTTTGGTTCGGTGTCTTGCATCAGCGCGACAAGTGGTTCGAGTTCGCCGAACGTAAGTGCCGAGGGCAGCTCCGCCACATCGGCATGGGCAAGCCCGAGGTCAACGGCGAGGGTCGTCCCCAGTCCGGCCAGCAGCATGCCCCGGCCAACGTCTCCCATGAATTGACGGCGTGAATTGCGGTCCATAATCGTACCTCCGTCTGGTATTGCGGGCAGCACGTCCTGTGGCGGGTTTTGGCGTGCATCCGTGCGCAATCAGACTTCGCCACCCGTTTACTCTGTACCTATTGCCGGGTTTTGTCAATGGGCGTCTAATGACGAAATATGGATACGCCTTGCAATATGGGGGTAGTATGGTTTTTGGTCCGGCACTACAAGGAGCGACCAAATGACAGATGCCTACGCGATCCAACCACTTTCCGATTACAAGGATCGCACGATCGGGTTGGTAGTGTTTGGCATTACGCAATGCGCGCTAGCTTTGGTCTGATCGTGGATGTGGCTGGTGATGGGGTGCAGCGCTGTTCATGCCGGGAGTTTATGACGGCATGGCTGCGAACGGCCAGATTCCGGCGGAAAAGGCAGGCTTTTTGAAAATATTTCTGCACCCAGCACGTAATCACGCACTATTATGAATATCCCATTCTCCATACTCGACCTTGCGTTTGTATCTGAAGGCAGCACGCCCGGCGACGCGCTCCGCAACTCGCTCGAGCTCGCGCGCCACGCGGAAGCCCTCGGCTATAAACGATTCTGGCTTGCCGAGCACCACAACATGATCGGCATTGCCAGCGCGGCTACCGCCGTCGCCATCGGGTACATCGCGGGAGGCACCAGCACGATCCGCGTCGGCGCGGGCGGCATCATGCTTCCAAACCACGCGCCGCTGATCATCGCCGAACAATTCGGCACGCTCGCATCCCTCTATCCCAATCGCATCGACCTTGGACTTGGCCGCGCGCCGGGCACTGACCAGTTAACACTGCGGGCGTTACGCCGCGGCCCCGCCAGCGCCGAGACATTTCCGCAGGACGTGCTCGAGTTGCAGGCGCTTCTTGGTCCATTGCAACCCGGACAAAAAATTCAAGCCGTTCCTGGAACGGACACCAACGTACCCTTATGGATACTTGGTTCGAGTTTGTTCGGCGCTCAACTCGCCGCCATGCTCGGCCTGCCCTACGCTTTCGCGTCGCATTTCGCGCCGGCCCTTCTGATGGAGGCGCTCGATGTATACCGCACAAAGTTCCAACCATCCGAACAACTTCAACGGCCCTATGTCATGGTTGGCGCAAGCATCGTCGCCGCCGACACCGATGCGGAAGCGCGCAGACTGTTCACATCAATCCAACAACAGTTCACAAACCTCGTTCGCGGTGTCCGAAGCCGGCTGCAACCCCCAATCGATAGCATTGATGCGTACTGGTCGCCCCTCGAAAGAGATCAAGCAGCGAAAATGCTCACGTACGCATTCGCGGGCTCACGCGACACCGTCCGCCAAAGTCTTGAGCATTTCATTCAGCAAACAGGCGCCGACGAAGTCATGGTGGCCTCCGCCATCCACGAGCACGCCGCGCGGCTGCATTCCTGCGGACTAATTGCGGAAGCTTTCAAACTGAAGATATAGCGAAGACGTCGGGTTGTTATCGTGCGGGAATGATATCGTCTAGCCATTCCGCTATTAGCGCAACGAATCTATTGTGCAGGTTCCTTTGGCTGGCGGTTTCCAAAAAGCATTGCGTCGAGCGAGAATTTTCCTGGCCCGAGCGCGATGAAGAGGATTGCGATAGCCAGGTAAACCAGGGCGAGTTCATACGAGCCACCGCCTTTGGGATTCACGAACGGGTCTTTCAACACGAGTGCGTGCATGCACGTGGCGACGGCCATGGTGAAGCCAAGTCCGAGCATGGCGACTGGCGTGAGCAGTCCGAGTATGAGGGCGATGCCGCCGCCGAATTCGGAGAACGCGGCGAGGAACTGCAAGATACCCGGAACGGGCGAATCGGGTGGCATCCATGCGAATGGACTCTGAATTTTCCCCCAACCGTGAAAAATGAATGCGAGCCCAACGATCAGGCGTAAAAACAACAGGGCGGAAGACGGAAACGCAGGCAGAAGAAATGGTTGGAGAACGCGTTTTAGCAGAGTCATTTGGAATCCTTTGTTCCCGGGTGGTAGTGCAACCCACGATTATGTTTCGTCTATTTCGCCGGCGGTATTGTCTTTGATCAGACTTAAATTAGTCCAATACATTTTCTCGAGTGTGCGCGAAAAGACGATTTTGGGTGTTTGCCCGATACGATGCGAAAAAAACAAGGCGAAAGAACCAAAGCGGTAGCGCCGTCCGAAGCGGACTCTGCTACCGCACTCCAAGGCCGGGTTTGGAAAGTGCGCTATTTGGACTGCGGTGGCGAAGCGGGTAGCGCAGACACCGCATTGCTGATTATGGGAGGGGACTTTGTGCGCGAATGGTAAAGGGGTAGACCGACTGTGATAAACAGCCAAAGCGGCGCCTTGGGGGCCGCCGCAGTCCAAATAGGCTTCTTGTTGGGACGTGGTTTTTGGAGAGGACTATTTGGACTGCGGTGGCGGAACGGGTAGCGCAGACACCGCATTGGCTGATTATGGGAGGGGACTTCATGCGTGCACGGTAAAAGGGGTAGGCCATTTGTGATAAACAGCCAATGCGGCGCCTTGGGGGCCGCCGCAGTCCAAATAGGCTTCTTCCAAAAACCTGGATCTGGAGAAACGAAGGAGATTCAATGCGTTGTGATTGACGTCCGGCGCGGGTGTTACTGAGGCGATTCCACGATGGTTTTTATTTCCGCCAAGCCTTTCTCGAACATGCCGCCGATCATCGTGTCCATGTTCATGAACAATCCGATGTTCTTGGACATGAAACTGTTCTTGCCGTACATGGTCCACGTTACGTTTGTTTGATCGCCTTCGGGTTTGAAGGTGAATTCGGCGGTATTGGTGGCTGCGAAAGGCTTGAGGAACTCGAGTTTTATGCGCACAAGGTCGGGCGGGTTGCTGTCTGTAATCGTCATGCGTCCTTCGCCCACTTCATTGTTCCCAAGCCAGTAATAACTTGCCCCAACACCCGCGGGCGGCCCTTCATGGGTTTGCGTCATCGCGGGATCGATTTTACCCCAGGGGTTCCACGCCTCCCATTTGTGGAAGTCGTTCACCTGATCAAAAACAGCCTGCGGCGGCGCGGAGACCATTGCGGACCGTGTGACGCGAAAATCGGAAGGTTGCATTGCCACAACCGCAAAGAACAGGGCGGCCAGCACGGCGATTGCAATGAAGATGAAGTTTTCTGGATTTTCTCCGCGTTGGGTTGAGCGATTGAACGGGCATTGAGGCAGGGGCCGCGTCATGTTCTATTGGAGCACCTGGTCCTGAGTTCATCATTTTTTCTCTTTATTTGTTTTCGATGCGCTCAAACGCAACGATCCGCCTCTGCTGCACCTTCCACCTGATTGGTTGCATGCTTCGAGGCTCAATCCTACGACGAACGAAGGACGAATTTCAGGACATCTCAATCCAGCACGGATACCCGGCGCTAATTATGGGTCGCGCATGGAGAAGCGCCACACCCCGCCGGACCGTACAACCAGTTTGTGGATAGTGGGAACCATGCAACAAAGAACGGCGGCCCGAAAAACGGGCCGCCCCCAAAACTACGTGACTTATTCTACGATGCTAAACACATTGTTGTTTGAATCTTCGATAACGCTATTGGACTTCGATACGACGCGGACCGTGTAGCCGCTGCCTTTGGCGAGGTCTTCGGGCACGTTCCACGGTTGTTTGCCGTCGTTCTGGGCGTTGGTTTTGATGTTGCGTACGAACGCGCCATTGCGCCAGAGCTCGATGCGCACTTTGTCGCCGGCGTTTCCAGTGGATTTCCACGTGATCTTGAATTTCGCGCCAACGGTGAGATTCTCTCCGCCGTTGGGTTTTTTCACTTTCAACGTGCCGCCCGGATCGCCGTTTGAACGCGTGAGGGTGTTCGATGCCGTGTTTTCGTTACCGGCGAAATCGTCAAACGCGCCCGCGCCCACTTTGGCGGTGAATGTGCCATCGGCCGCCGGCGTAAGCGTAAACGTAAACAACAAACCGCTTCCGGTGAAGTTCGTAATCGTTGCGTTAGTCACGTTGATGTCATTCTGCGCGAAATTCTCCGAAGGTTCGCTTAACGCGACTTCAACGGTAACCGCGCCGTTCACCACCGTGGGCGAATCACTTGAAAGCTCCGCGGTGGGCGGCGTCAGGTCGCTTGCAAGAAATTCGTCGAAGTCGAGGTCTTCGTCGTTGTCGCGATCCCTGCCCATGCGCGCGCCGTCGCCGACGGGTACGGCCGTAAACGTCAACTCACTTTCGACCGCGGCTTTTGCGAGCAGATTCGCTTTGGAAATCAAGGCTTCACCCGACCAGTCCGAGCGGAACTGGTTGCTGCCCTCGTACGTCCATCCGCGTGTGTAACCGATAATGCGGCCCTTGACAATGACATCGATAGCGCCGGTATTGGCCATGCTGAGCATTTGGTCAATCGTTGCGTTCTTCGCAGCGCTTGTGACGGTCACCTGTTTGCCGGTGGCGGCATGGGCGTCGTTGCTGGGCGGG
>Ga0163150_10001783_pt1 | contig 35169 bp, 52 predicted proteins | sample OliLakLV19P2IB_FD_148628 | JGI IMG/M metagenome (GOLD analysis project Ga0163150, IMG submission 148628) | Freshwater microbial mat bacterial communities from Lake Vanda, McMurdo Dry Valleys, Antarctica - Oligotrophic Lake LV.19.P2.IB | ecosystem: Environmental > Aquatic > Freshwater > Lake >... | reverse complement strand
CCGGTTGCCCGTGTTCGTCGCCGCTGACCGGTTGCCCGTGTTCGTCGCCGCTGACCGGTAGCCCGTGTTCGTCGCCGCTGACCGGTTGCCCGTGTTCGTCGCCGCTGACTGGTTGCCCGTGTTCGTTCCTTTTTTTGTTTTCTTAACTCTGGCCAGGACGAAATCAACCGACGCTTTCGCCATGTCTGCGAAACTCACTTGCGCCTTAATTGCTATATGGGAACTTGCGACCTTTGAATCGCCGCCATCTTTGGAGAGCGTTCCTTTTTGTTCAACAATCGCGAACGCGGATGAGGCCGGAGGGTAATAACCGAACACATCGAGCGGGTACTCGCACGCATGGAAGCCGCCGTCGCAAGCTTTAACCTCGCCAGCGTGATCGTAGGACTTCCTAATTTCATACTTGAAACCTCGGCATACGAAGCCGATGTCGAACCCCTTATACGCTGTTATAGATTCGTCTTTTTTCTTCGCCACAAAACCCTCCGTGATTAAAATGGAATTTCGTCATCTTTCAGCGGATCGCTTTTCACAAGCGCATCAACCGTCTTGTTCTTTTCGGCTACTTCTTTCTGTTTTAGCGACGTGAACTTCGGATTGAATTCGGCCACGATACGAGTGAACGCGCTTACGTCATCTTCGTTCGCGCTTCCCTTCATCGCATTGAGCTTGGCCAGGTCGAGAGCTTTCAAGTCTTTGAGCGTAGTGGTTGACCCGGCTTTCTCAATTGACGAAAGCCAATTCTTTACGAACATTTCCCGCAAGTCAGCCGACTCGAAGACGCTTGCCGCCTTTGGCGCGATTTCGCCATGAGTGGTTCCGTCCGCATCGTTATCGCCCTCCGTTGGAATGCAAAATGTTTGTAGGCAGGCATATTTATAAGCGGCTGACATCGCTTTATTTGTTGCCTTGTCGCCCGAATCCATCGCTTCTCCACATACGCGAATCGTATGACGACTCGTTGGTTCCGCAGCAAGCACAAAGTCGTATTCCACGTCAATGACGACATAGAACAACACGCTTTCGCGCTTACCACCATTGCCATCGCTTTTCATCGTCACTCGCTCATTAACGTGACGGCTCAATACTCGCGGCATGACGCAGAGACCGTTTTCGGCAAGAAGCGGGGCTAAAGCGTTATATACATCGTCAATGCCACGGAACTTATAATTCTGTTGTTCGTTTTTCTTATCTTTACCTATGCCCACCTTCGCCAATGCGGCCTGCACAAGTGCAATCGCCTGATACACATTTTTCGGCGTGACCTTCGTATCCACTTCCTTGCCATCGGCTCCCATGTATTGCTCCACAAAACTGGTTGACGTTTTAACTTGCATGTGCCATAGCTCTACCACAGATGCAAAACAATGCAAGAAGAAAATGCTATGAAGCAAAAAACATTTACGATCACGGAATTACTTGCTCTTGCGCGCAAACGTAAGATGACGGACGCGCAGATATGCAAAGCCGCAGGCAAACACAAATGCACACTCTGGCGTTGGGAAAATGGCAAGAGCTGCCCGCGATGGCCGACCAAGGTGAAACTTATGAAGGCCATCGACGCATGAGACGCGCCAGTAGCGTTGACGAAAACCAATCGCGCATTGTTCGCGCCTTCCGCCAATTCGGATGCAGCGTGCAGCCGCTCCATGCCGTCGGCAATGGCGTCCCTGATCTTCTATGCGCGTTCGGCGGAATCAATTTCCTGGTCGAAGTCAAAGACGGCGCGAAGACGCCGAGCAAGCGCAAGCTCACGCCAGATCAAGAAACATGGCATCGCGAGTGGAATGCGACGGTGTTTGTCGCCGAGGACACAGACGACGTATGCGCAATCATGATGGCAATCAAGATGCTCGCTTCGCACGCTGTCAAACTTCAACCGCCAGCAGGGAAGATTGGCGTATGATCGAAATAAAAATAAACTTTGCGCAGATTACGCAGCGAGTGGAAGCGGCGCGCTCATTACAGGATGCGGGGCAAGACGACGATGCAAAGAGCATACTTCGCAAGCTTTCGAGTGATTTACAGAAATCAATTGGCCCATCACCCCAACCGAAGAGCGGAGAGTAGGCGTATGAGGGGCTATTCGATCTTAGCCGCTGATCGTCCGCAATGCTTTCCTGACGACAAGGCGCAGGCTGTGACTGAATCCCCCGATGAGGCTACGGAGCTTTATTGCTATGCAAAAATCCACAGTAAATATCCCGATAGCGTGGGCATCATGCCGTGCTGGATTCACTATCAGCAAAGAGTTTTCGGCGAGATCACTAATCGTAAATTTTGGAGTCCAAGATGACGGCAAAAGAACAGAATAATCTCAAGCCGTGTCCATTCTGCGACTCGCCAGCCCACATTGAAGATATGTCGGCTGAACTGCATGGACAGCCCGACCCCTGGTTCTCCGTCCTCTGTGAGAATCCGCAATGCGCGGCCCGTACGAATCAATGGTATCCAGAAACCGCCGCAATTAACGCATGGAACGCCCGATGGAGAGCTTTGATGAGTGGTACGAAACTAACGGCTATTACCACGATACCGTTACGGACCGAAAAGACCTTATGCGCGAAGCATGGCAAGCCGCCCAGCAATCCAACCTCCAAGGATAACGTATGAGCGAGTGCGGCACTTTAATTACAGAATGGATTCATTGCCCTAAATGCTTCGAGGGAGCGAAATCGTTTTTTCAAAACCACCCCGATAGAGGGAAATATATGTGGGTAAATCCTATCATCGGTTGGAAGTGGGGAGTTTTGCCTATATTGGCGGGAAAGATAGGTAGCCTCACGTCAGATGCGGAATTGCGAGATTTTAAGGAATATGACGCTCCTGATTTGACAAAAGTTTTATGCCATCCGTTGCGAATAGCGATCATATGCGACGCTGGGGAGCAGGGGGTCTTTACCGTTCCCGCCGGGGATAACGTATGAGCGAACTTGCGATACTGTTCGCTACTGCTCGTATGGGTTTTAACGTCGTACCCTTTGCTATCGCCCATGCCGAAAAAGGCAAGGGCGAACTTCATATGACTGGTGAGGGACTGAGATTCGAGCCATTTGATAAAAAGCAAGAACCGTTAGCAATCACATGGGAAGAATTCGATCAGGGTCCGCAAGGCGGGAGCGACGCGAAAAAGCAATACGCATTCATCCCGCCGAAATAAAATCATCGTAAAAATCCCTTGCCTGAGCGTCCCAATCGCGCTATGCAGATATTCACCCACACCGCTGGGTGAATCATGAGCGGGGCTAGACCCAAGGTAGCTCCTTGTAGTCGAAAAGCGGTTTCCTGACCGCCTGCCCCGACTCTCAATCAGGCGAGCTTCAGGAGGCTTATGACCGAAATCGTCTGGTATCCATTTTACGTCGGCGACTACGCCCGCAAAACGGCGCACCTATCGCTTCTTGAACACGGCGCATACCGGCTGCTCCTTGACCACTATTACGCCACCAGACAACCCCTTCCGAATTCGCCCAAAGAGCTATACCGAATTTGCCGCGCGCACACGCCATCCGAACGCGCCGCAGTGCTGTCCACGGCAGCTAAATTCTTCATCGAATCTGGAACGCTGTTGCGTAACAAAAAATGCGACTCAGAAATCTCCAAGCAATTGAAATATCGTGATTCACAATCAGCCAAGGCAAAGCTACGGCACAGCCACGGCAATGCCACGGGAGTGCTACACGCGCGCGTACCACAACCACAACCAGATAAGAAAGAAAGAAACATCCTATCGGATGCAAAGAAAGGTTCGCGCTTCGCGCTCACTGATTTGCCAGAGGAATGGACGCGGTTCTGCCACGAGAGGAGGCCGGACATAAATCCAGACGAACTATTCGCGGAGTTCAAAGATTATTGGTCAGCAGTCCCCGGTCAAAAAGGGGTCAAGCTTGACTGGAGCGCAACTTGGCGCAACCGCGTCAGAAATGCCCATGCCAAGAAACTCATTTTTTCAGCGAAAGGAAATTCCAATGCCGCAAGTCCAAAATCCAAATGGGACATTGAAGCCGAGCGTATCGCCGCTAAATGGGCAACACAGTCCGACGGACAAACTTCTCTTGCTGAAAGCCCTGGCGACGGCGTGCAAACTTCAGAAACAATACGGTCAGACTGAGGCTGAACTCGAAACGCTTGTCGAAGGTTTCTCCATGATTCTTTCGGATTACCCGATGCTCCGCATCATCGAAGCCATGACGCACTACGTTCGCAAGCATCCCGACATTCCACGACCCTCTGACATCGAAGCGATTCTAAACCCACCGCGCCCCAAACCCGCATGGCCCGCCTATATCGGGTTGAAGAAGCGCATCCATGATGGGTACTTTCCTTTGGACCATGAAAGACAATTTCTCCGCGATTGCGAACGATCCGCTATCGACCAATTGGCCGACGAGAACGACAACTTCAACGAGGCGCAACGCCAAATTTCTCAACACAAACTTCTAACGCATGACGATTGATGTTATAAGTTTTCCATAAACGTCTTGTCAGATCGCGCGCGTTGCGTTACTCTCCACAAAACGCGGGATCGCTGAATGCACCAGGACGCCTATCCGACTAAACGCGAAAACTTGATTAGTAACTGGCGTTTACGCAAAGGCGATCTTGACGTTTCCCGCGACGCAGCCGGATACATCAACCAGGCGAATGTCACAGACCGCACAATCCTCGCTTACCTTATCGAAATCCGCGCCCTCGATTACGGCCACCTCTCCGCCGCCGCGACGTATGCCTTATGGCAGCACGCCTTCCGCAAACCATTCTTCGCCGAGCCGAGAAAGATTTATCTGATCGAGCTGCTTGGCCAAAGCGAGAACGGATCATTCGATGAAAGCGCGTACCGCATGTTGCTGCGTCGCCTTGATCGTTACCATCAGGACGCCATCGAGCGCGCTATATCGGACGACGTGACGCCATCAAACCGAGACGGCGTGTATGCCGCGCGATTCAAGTACCTGTCCGCATTCGATTTTCTTCTCCGCCTAATTCCGCAGATCGAGGACGAGCTACATGCGATTCATGACGCCGCCAATAAAGCCAAAGAAAACGCTTGCCATGCTTCATGACCTGAGCTATATTCGAGATTGAGCCATGTTTTCGCACGCCTAGAGTTTGGGAAAACGCGGCTCGACACAAAACTCCTCCGTTGACGAATGACCCGCTGGGCGACTGGCGGGTTATTTCTTTTTTAAGGATATGGTCAAGGAACTTACGCCTAAACAGGAACGCTTCGTCGCAGAGTATCTCATTGACCTCAATGCGACCCAGGCCGCAATACGCGCCGGGTATAGTCTGCCCCATTGTGACAAACCGAGGAAATACTACGTTTACTTTCTTACTGACAGTCGTAACGGCGAGATATTCTATATCGGCAAAGGCAAACGCCAGCGGTTTGCTCGACACATACGCGAGTGGATTACGCTGCATACTATCAATTGCAAGAAGACCCAGCGCATTGGCGAGATCATTAAAGCGGGCGGCGCGATAATCCCACGTTGCTTCGCCCAAGGCTTAACTGAGAATGATGCCTACGCCATCGAACGCGTAGCCATCGCCTCCATTGGGCTATCACGTCTTACCAACCTCGCGCCCGGCCAATTCACTAAACATGAGCGAGATCGAGTCGAGGCCCAGTTAACACTCAAAAGAATAAAGCCCTTCTGCCAATGGCTTAATGAGAAGCCCCGCGAACCGAACCATATCAAGTGGTATTGGGACATCATAGGCGAATACAGCTACATCGCTTCTGGCCAATATCTGCGCGGACTAACCGCTCGTGGTCTAAACTAGGCGAAAATACATGGCAAAAGGAAAAAAAACTGGCGGACGAACAAAAGGCACGCCCAACAAGACGACTCACGCGGTTAAGTCCGCTCTCATCGCTGCGTTCGATAAACTTGGCGGCGTTGTTGAGTTGACCAGTTGGGCGCGTAGTAACCCAACCGAGTTCTACAAGCTCTGGTCAAGAATACTCCCACAAGAAATTCACGCCGAGCATTCTGGAATTGAAGGCGCGCCTATAGCCTTCAGCATCAATATCGGCGATGCAGGAAACGATAGAGCTTAAATACACCCGCCCGTGGGTTTACGAGAAGCAACGCCAGGCCATTTTCAATCCCTCACGCTACGCCTTAATCGAAGCAAGCACCAAGACCGGCAAAACCGTTGGCTGCATTATTTGGCTTGCGGAAATGGCCATGCAGGGCAAGCCCGGATGGAACTACTGGTGGGTCGCGCCCACGTTTGCAGTCGCGAAGATCGCTTACCGTCGCCTTAAACGCGGCCTACCGCGCGAGGTTTATACCGCCAACGATTCTGATTGCTTCATCACGCTTGCCAACGGCGCGTGTATCTGGTTCAAGGGCGCGGACAAACCCGATTCGCTCTACGGCGATGACGTACACGCCGCCGTGATCGACGAGGCCAGCCGTACCAAGGAAGACGCATGGTACGCCGTGCGCACCACCCTCACCGCTACGCAGGGACCGATACGCATCATCGGCAACGTCAAAGGACGGCAGAATTGGTTTTACCAACTCGCCCGCCGCGCCGAGTCCGGTGAGAAAGGAATGGCTTACGCCAAACTCCTCGCATATGACGCCGTACAGGCGGGCATACTATCGGCGGATGAAGTCGAAGACGCCAAACGAACGCTACCCGATCAGGTATTCCGCGAGCTATACCTCGCAGAGCCATCGGACGACGGCGGAAACCCATTCGGCCTTCTCGCGATACGCAACTGCATTGCGCCCCTATCAGCCGCCGCGCCCGTGTGCTGGGGCATCGATCTTGCCAAGAGTTACGACTGGACGGTCTGCATCGGCCTGGACGCCAATGGTCGGGCATGTCGCCTTGAGCGATTCCAAAAACCGTGGCTCGATACGATTTCGACCATCAAGCAGATCGTCGGCCCAACTCCCGCTCTTGTCGATTCCACTGGCGTAGGCGATCCGATCCTTGAAGCCTTGCAACAAGGGCAATCCAATTTCGAGGGGTTCAAATTCTCGCAGGCGAGTAAGCAACAGTTGATGGAGGGGCTTGCTATCGCCATTCAGCAACAAGAGATCAGCTATCCCGAAGGAATCATCGTCATGGAACTTGAACAGTTCGAGTTTGAATACACGCGAACGGGCGTCCGGTACAGCGCGCCGCAGGGATTGCACGATGACGCCGTGTGCGCCCTCGCCCTGGCGCGGAGCAAATTCAGCGTGCCACGTTTGACGCCCACGATCAGGCGTCTCTAAATGTGGCCATTTCGCAAGGCAGTCACTCCCACTTCCGCCAAGAGCGCGGCATTCTATTACGGCTTGTCGCCATCGCGCTCCGGCCTTACTGGCGCGGCCTATAACAAGCTCGCCGCCGAGGGCTACGTCGAATGCCTTGTCGCATTCGCGTGCATCAATCGCATCGCCGCATCCGTTGCTTCCGTAGAGCCTCAGCTTTACCGCAAGGGCAAGAAAGGCAAGCTCCAAAAGGTTGATGACAGCCCATTGCTCGACTTGCTTGAACGTCCGAACCCCGCGCAGTCCGGCAAGGAGTTCATCCGGCATCTGACGAGTTACCACCAACTTGCTGGAAATGCGTATCTATGGGGCAATGGCATCGACGCGAAATCGCGCAAGCCCAAGCCGCCCGCCGAACTTCAATTGCTCAATCCCGGCAGCATGAGCGTGGAGAAGGGAAGGGGATTCTTTCCGCTCCAGTACGAATACAAACCCGATCCTAGCAACAAGATTATCTTCCCGGTGGAACAAGTCACCGGACGTTCCGCAATTCTCCAACTCAAGACGTTCCACCCACTCAATGCGTGGTATGGCCTTCCCGCTATCACGCCCGCCGCGCTATCGGTCGATATCCATACGGGCGGACAGCAATGGAACAAGAGCCTGATCGAACGCGGCGCACGTCCAAGTGGCGCGCTCACCGTAAAAGGTGAAGATGGCAAACCCGCGAGCCTTAGCGACGAGCAATACGGTCGCGTCAAGGAAATGATCGACCAGCAGTTCAGCGGCCCGGATAACGCCGGACGCCCCTTCCTGTTAGAAGGCGGGGTTGAATGGCAGGAAATGTCACTCAATCCCAAGGACATGGAGTTCCTGGACGGCAAGCATTCCGCCGCGCGCGACATCGCCCTCACATTCGGAGTCCCGCCGCAGTTGCTTGGCATACCCGGCGATTCTACGTTCTCCAATTACTCCGAAGCCAAAACAGCCTTTTGGACCGACACCGCATTGCCGCTCCTTGCGCTCTATCTCGAAGGACTCAATCGCTGGTTGACGCCGCTATACGGCGACGATCTGTTCCTCTGGTACGACGAGGAAATGATTCCCGCGCTGGAGCCGCTGCGCAAAGCGAAGGCCGACCGTATCAACTCCGCCGAGTACATGACGATCAACGAAAAGCGGCAGGCGATGGGCCTTGATGACATTGACGGCGGCGACATCGTATTCGTATCCGCACAGGACATCCCGCTCGACATCGCGGGATCGCCAGACTTTAATGCCGCGCCATCCGTCACGAATACGCCCAACCTTCCGCCCGATCAAGTCGCCAAACGCATGTCATGGCTCATTGAGCAGGGATATTCCAAGGATCGCGCCGAACGCCTGGCCAAACTTATCTACGCGTAAATGCCCAAGCGCGCGCACGTCGTATTCCTTGCGACGCTTGATCGTTTTGAAGCGAGGCTGTTACCGCGCATTGTCGCCGACAAGAAGCTATTCATCGAAGCCGCCTCGCAGCGTTACGCCGATCACGGCACGCCGAATTTCTTCGATCTGGTTGACGACCACCAGCAGCAATTATTTGAAACACTGAAAGCCCACTACCGCAAAGTCATTCCAGCTTTCGGCGCGCTCAGCCTCACGCAGATCAAGAGCAGGCAGTTCAAGGACGCCGAAGAAGATTCTCTATTCGCTGACCTCGCTGATCGCTGGATACACACCGAAGGGCTGAAACGCTCCCATCTGATCGCTGACACCACTGAAGCCGACGTTCTTGCAGCCATCGCGCGCGGCATGGATGAAGGCGAAGGAACCGCTTCCATCGCGCGGCGCATCGCCGAAGTGACAGACCTGTCGCCGTTTCGCTCCGAATTGATCGCGCGCACCGAAACCCACGCCGCCGCGACGTATGCCGGAATCGAAAGCGTGCGCGATGCCGAGGACAAACTTGGCGTGACGATGCTGAAGGAATGGGCGCCTACGCTCGACGACCGCACCCGGCCAGCCCATGCGGCAATGCAAGGCTCCGATCCGATTCCGCTGGATGACAGGTTCATCGTGGACGGCGAAGAGCTTGACCGTCCCGGCGATCCATCCGCTAGTCCTGACAACGTAATCAATTGCCGGTGCACCGTTTTTTATTCCGAGGCTGAATGAACCCGACCCAAGCAGCCAAGAAAGCTCTGCAAGAAGCCTGCGCTAAGGCTCATCTGCCGCAACCCGACTACCTGGAAATTATCCAGACCAACTGGCTGTGCATCAAAATCTGCTTTGGATGGACGAAATACAGAGTCCGGGGCTATCGCTTCATCGTTCATTCCACCGAACGGCGCGAACCTCGCCTCGCATCGCCAGAACAGCGAGCCGACATCTTTTCTGATCTTCTCCTCCGCGCACCACTTCTTGGCGTACCGACGTACCAATGAGCCGGATCGTCAAGCAAGACCGCAACGTCATACAGGCTGATTTTCGACCCACCAAATTAACGCTCAACATCACCTTCCACGCGACGCTCCTCTACCGCGACGATCTTGTCGCCCTTGCGCGCGTGACCTACCTGGTCAATGGCCAATCTTCCGATGCCCTACCTCCGCATCACGTCGTCATCGACCTTCACCCAAGCAAGGAAACCGCATGACGACCATTCTCCGCAAGTCTTTCCCGCTCTCCATAAAAGCGGAAGGCGACGACCGCGCCATCGAAGGCTGGGCATCCACGTTCGGCAACACCGATAGCGACAACGACATCATTCTCCCCGGCGCATTCGCCGCGTCGCTGAAAGAGCGTATGCCCAAGATGTGCTGGCAGCACGACAGCCGCCATATCCCCGGAATCTGGGACGAGGCGCGCGAGAGCGACCAGGGCTTGTACGTCAAAGGCCGCATTCTCGGCACGACGCTCGGCAACGACGCGTACACCCTACTCAAGGCGGGCGCAATCGACAGCATGAGCATCGGCTACAGCCCGACCGAATATGAGATAGACGTAAAAACAGGCACGCGCACGATCAGCAAGATCGACCTGTGGGAAGTTTCGCTCGTGACATTCCCGGCCAACGAGCAGGCCCGCATTACCAGCGTAAAGAACAAACCCGACAACGCGCGGGATTTAGAGCATTACCTGCGAGACGCAGGCTTCAGCCGTTCGGAGGCGAAAAAGATCGTCGCCGAAGGCTTCAAGGCGATTGTTGACCAGCGAGACGCTGAGCAGCAGGAGCTAAACACCCTTTGCAAACTACTCAACCAATTCCAACTGTAAGGATACCTATGACCGAAGTTAAAACCGCTGCGGACGCCGTAACCGCCGCCGAGAACGCGATAAAAGCGTTTGAAGCGATCAAATCCGACGTATTGCCTCTGGGCAAGAAGTTCGAGGAGTTAGACGCCTCTACCCAGGCCTCGTTCAAGCGCATGGAGAAATCCGTAGCCGACGGCATGGAAGCCGCTCAGAAAGCCGAAGCTAAAGCTATTGCCCTTGAAGAAGGCCGCAAAGCCCAGCAAAAGGAAATCGACCAGCTAGTGACCGCGCTCAATCGCGTGTCGCCCGGCTCCGGCGAAGACCAGACGAAGAATCTGCGCAAGAAAGCCAACAAGCTCTTCAATGAATTCGCTCGCATGGATACCGGCAACACGTCGATGTATTTCGGCGAGTTCATGAAACAGGCCGCTGAAAAGGACGTTGAAATCAAAGCGATGTCCGTTGACAGCGATCCGAATGGCGGTTTCCTCACCATGCCGGAATTCGCAGGCATCATTCAGACCAAGGTATTTGAATCCTCGCCCATGCGCCAACTGGCGAACGTGACGACCATTGGTTCCGACACGCTCGAAATCGTTCCCGATATTGACGAGAGCGAAGCGTCATGGACCACCGAACGCGCATCACGCACGGCGACCACCACGCCTACTCTGGGTCTCATCAACATCAACGCCCATGAGATGTACGCTAATCCGCAAGTCACCCAGAAAATGCTCGATGACAGCGTTATCGACATCGAAGCCTGGATTCAGAAAAAGGTAGCGGATAAGTTCGCTCGCAAGGAAGCGACCGCGTTCGTCACCGGCTCCGGCGTCGGACAGCCCAAAGGCATCATGAGCTACACCGCAGGCACGACCCTTTCTTCGGGTCAGGTCGAGCAGGTGAACAGCGCAAATGCCACGAGCATTGTCTGGGACGGTCTGGTCAACACGCAGAACGCTCTGAAAGAACCATATCAGGCGAATGCGACTTGGCTTTATCACCGCGCGACCAACGCGGTTATGATGCTGATTAAAGACGGTGAAAACCGACCGATCTTCAACATGAACTATGACAGGAACGCCGGTCTTGCGCCGTCGCTCCTTGGCGCGCCTGTTCGTTTTGCGGCTGATATCGCCACCGTATCCTCCAGCGCGCTTGCCGCTGCATACGGTGACTTCCGCCAGGCGTATCAGATCGTTGACCGCATGGGCACCCGCATCCTGCGCGATCCGTATACGAACAAGCCGTTCATCGGCTTCTACACGACGCGTCGCGTCGGTGGCGGACTCGTCAACTTCGAGGCAATGAAAATCTTGAAGATCAGCGCGTAATCAATAACTTATCCAAGGAAGGACTCTACTATGGTTAATCACTCTACTCTCCACAGCGATGTGGGCGTCGCCACGTTGCTGGTTCCGCTGATTCGCACGGCTGACGCCGTACCCGCAGACGGCTCAGGACTCGACCTCGCCAATTGCGATAGCGCCGAATTGATCTTTTTGATCGGCGCGAACGGTGACACCTATTCCAGCACCGACAAGCTGGAACTGGAAGTCCAGGAATCGGACACCGATGTTGACGGCAGCTATACCGCTGTCGCCAATGCCGATCTGACCAACTACGTCACCGGCACCAACGTCGGCACGATCAAGGTACTGACCGCCGATGCGAATTGCGCGCAGTCCTACGTCGTCGGCTATCGCGGAAGCAAACGCTACATACGTGGCCGCTTCAACTTCAGCGGTACGCATTCGACGGGAACGTCCGTCGCGTTGCTTGGCTTAAAAGGCCGCAACCGGATGCAGCCTGCGAACAGCTACACCTAAACCTTTGATGGAGGGGCAGAAATGTCCCTCCATTCCTTCTTTTTGGAGAACACGATGAAAAATATCTACAAGCTGCTCGCCGTATTGCTTGCGATCACCGCATCACCGGCAGCCGCCCAAACCTTCAACGGCCCGTGCTATCGCACTTCCGATACATGGACGCTCGCCAGCGGTTGTACGCTCACGTCCGCCAGCGGCAGCACGGTTACGCTCGCCGGAACTACCACGCTATCCGGTACGACCAACCTCAGCAATGACGTTACGCTTGCCACCGGCAAGGCGTTGCACCCGGACACCACCACCGCCCATACGATGCTCTTGCAAGCGTATGACGTTGACGGCACGGCCTACAAGACATTCGGCACGTTCACCAACGGCAACACCCCTTCATATGCTCTCGCGCAGCCATCAGGCGGCACGCTGACATGGGACGGCGGCGCAATTGGCGCAACAACGGCAGCCGCAGGCACGTTTACCACCCTTCAGGCCAATACCAGCCTGAAAGTAAACGCAACCGATGGCACGTCCATTACCGCGATCCGTTTCGCATCTGACGCGATAGCCTCCGGACAGACTGCCAAAACGACCAGTCTCACCGGCGTAACCGCATCCTCCAAATGCGTCGCCACCGGCAACGAAGTTCCGAGCAATACGGCATATATCAAGTCAGCCGCAGCCGGAACCGATCAGGTTATCGTAACGGTCAACACCGATCCCGGCGCGTCGAATCTCGATTTCACTCTCATTTGCCTGAACTAACATGACCGCCGCAACCGACGATTTTGCAAACCTCGCTTCAGGACTCAGCAGCCCATATCGTCATGGGGCCGCTGTTTCTCCAAGCGATACCGTCGATCTCACCAACGTATCCCGTGCCATCTATGTCGGCGGCACGGGAACGCTGACCTACATCAGCCAAGGCGGCGACACCGTTGCGCTTCTTGGAAACATCCCTGTAGGGACCGTACTCCACGTTTGCGCATCGCGCGTCAAATTGACCGGCACTTCCGCAACCAACCTCGTAGCTCTCTGGTAGTTCTTATGACCCCGCATCTGATTCTCAAAAGCTTTCCCGGCAACCAGACCGGCATTGGCCCAACGCAACAGTTCGTTGAAGGTGAAGTCGCCGATCTGTCCGAACATCTGGCGGCGGTCGTAGTACCGGCTGGCCTTGCCGAGCCTTGTATTCCTACATCCGCCTCGCCATCCGCTGAAGAAAAAGCGATTGAGACTGTCCCGGCCAACAAGGCCCGCAAGCTTTCCCTCAAGAAGAAAGCCGACAAGGACGATTCGGAAACCGAAACCCCATCCGAGTAAATGCGGAAATCCATCACCCTCGTTACCGCTCCGGGCGCGCAGCCAATCACGCTGCCTGAAGCCAAGACATGGGCGAGGATCGATGGTAATGACGATGACGCGCTAATCACGCAACTGATCGACGCCGCCACGCAATCCGCCGAGGCGTTTCTTCGCAGGTCGCTGATAAGCCAAACATATAGACTAACGATTGATCTACCGACCTCCGCATGTTACGACTCGCTTGGAGAAGGCGTTTACGATCTTCCGGTCTCCGCGCTCTACGGAAATCTGCCCAGAGTAATCGAATTGCCGCGCGGCCCGGCATCGGCGATTTCCTCCGTCAAGACATACGACACTGATAACGCCGAATCCACATACGATTCAGCAAATTACACCATAGACGCTGACGGTTCACGCCTGATTCTTGTGGAAGGCGCGCAATGGCCATCCAACATGCGGCCAGAGGCATCCGTCGCCATCACATTCGTCGCAGGCTATGGCGCAACGCCGTCATCTATCCCGCAGCCGATCAAGACCGCGCTCATGATCCACGTCGCGACGCTTTACGAACAGCGCGGGCAATGCGATATGGATTTACCCGCTCCGTCGAAACAATTGCTATCGCAATACCGCCGTATGGGCGTTCCGCTGTGACGTGTTGCGACTACCTCCCGGCGAAGATGAAACACCAGGTCACGATTCAGAGTAAGTCATCCGCATCGGACGGCCAGGGCGGATTTACCGAAACGTGGAATGACGGCGATACCGTATCCGCCTTCATCGAACCAGTAAAAGCATACGAGAAGTTTCAGGCGATGCAGATGCAGACGCCCATCACGCACAAGATCACCATGCGCTACCGCGCTGACGTTACGACCGCCTCACGCCTCAAATACGGTTCCCGCATTTACTGGGTGAAGGAAGCGATCAACGTCGAGGAAGCCGGACGCTTCCTAATCCTAAAGGCAATCGAGAGAGCATAAATGGCATCCAACATGAAACTCGCTACCGCCACCCGCAACAAGATGCTCGATGGCATCACCACAGCGGCAGGCGCAAGCGCATTACTCAATCTCTATTCCGGCACGCAGCCCACTGACGCGAATACTTCTTTATCCGGCAATACGTTGCTCGCCCAACTCACCTGCAATTCAACCTTCGCCCCAGGGGCGTCAAGCGGCGTACTCACGCTCAATTCCATCACGAGCGACAGCGATGCAGACGCGACAGGTACGGCCACGTTCTTCCGCTTGCTTAAATCGGACGCCACGACTGTCGTTATGGACGGAACGGTCGGAACTTCCGGCTGCGATCTCAATATTAACAGCGCCGACATCCAGCAACACGCCGCTGTCGCTGTCACCAGCGCTGCGTTTACAGCGGGGAATGCGTAATGGAAAGAAAAGAGCTTTTTCTCCAGGCGCTCAACGTCAATGCGTCAAACGTAGTCATTTTGTCAGACTCGCGTTTCCGCGTAGTCGATATTCACGAACATAACGGCGAGACACGCACGTCCGTCGTCGCTGAGTACCAGGTCTGGGCCGACGCCGAAGCGCAGTCTTTCGGTTACGCCGTCGGACAACCTACCTCCGACCCCGCATACAAGATCTATCGCATCATCTGACCGCAATGCCGGTCATTCCTCGCCCGTAAAAACAGGGTCTCAAAATGACCACCGCCTTTCCCGCATCACTGGATGACTTTACCAATCCCGATGCCGACACCGACGATCTCGATACGACCGGCGTAGAGCATGACGAACAGCACGCTAACGCTAACGACGCCATCGAAGCTCTCCAGGCCAAAGTCGGGATTGACAGCAGCGTAGTTACCGCGTCGCTCGATTATCTGCTCAAGAGTACGTCCAGTCTCGATCCCGGCCACAAGCACTCGAAAGCGGAATCAGCATTACAAGCCGCCGACATCGGCGTCAGCATCCAGGCGTATGACGCCGACCTGACCGCATGGGCCGGAAAAACAGCGCCATCGGGAGCGGCTGTCGGCGACAGCGATACCCAAACGCTCACCAACAAAGACCTGTCATCGGGAACAAACACTTTCCCGACTTTCAACCAGAATACTACCGGGTCAGCGGCAACGCTTACCACGCCACGCGCTATTTACGGCAATAACTTCGACGGTTCGGCTGCGCTCACGCAAGTAATCGCCTCGACCTACGGCGGCACTGGTAACGGATTCGCCAAGCTATCTGGCCCTGCCTCTACTGAAAAGACGTTCACTTTACCAAATGCTTCCGCGACCATCCTTACCGATAATGCGGTGGTAACGGCGGCGCAAGGCGGAACTGGCCAAAGCTCTTATGCCGTTGGCGATATTTTATATGCAAGCGGTTCTACCGCCTTATCTAATCTCGCGGACGTTGCCGCAGGCTCATATTTGCGTTCCGGTGGAGTTACGACCGCCCCATTGTGGTCAACCCTGATCCTACCTAACGCAGCGACATCGACCCGCGTTCCATATGCCACTGGAACAAATACATGGGGAGATAGCGCTAACCTTACATTCGATGGTTCCATACTCAATGTAAATACGCTGAATGGCGTTGGTATGTCGGCAAATTCCAGCGGCGTCAATACTAGCGCGGGATTTAGGGCGCAGGTATCCGGCGGCGGCGGCACAGGTCTTGCGTATTTTGAATGGCGCATGACTGGCGATACCAGCACCTTCACCATGCAGCGCAATAATAGCGGTACGCCTGCTAACGATGTTCTAAGCACGAAATGGGGTTCGACGACCCTAAGTTCTATGACGACTGCGGGCGCGATTATCTTCTCTTCTACAGTCGATGCGGTGACGGGTTACAAGGTAAACGGCGCCGCGACTTCGGGTAAAATCCTTATCGGCAACGGAACGAGTTTTGTAGCATCAACGCCGACTTTTCCGAATGCGTCCGCAACCTCGTTAAAACACATTCGATCTGACGGCACGAATTGGATCGCCTCCACATCAACATATTCAGATACGCCTTCTACCGCTTTGAAATGGCTCCGCAGCGACGGAACCAACTGGATTACCTCAACCTCTACTCTTTCCGATAGCCCATCTACGGCTGGAAAGATAGTCGTATCGGACGGCACCAACTGGATCACATCGACGCCGACTTTCCCCAATGCCAGCGCGACCAGCGGCAAGTTCATCCGTTCCGATGGAACTAACTGGATAGCCTCTACGCCGACTCTTCCGACAGCGGCGGGAAGCGCAGGAACATTTCTTCGCAGCGATGGGACGAATTTCCTTACTTCGGGCACTACTATCCCCGATACAGGAACTTCTGGCGGTATTCCTTATTACTCAAGTACGAGCGCGCTTACTTCATCCGCTGCGCTCACTTCCAACGCCATCGTCAAAGGCGGCGGCGCGGGCGCGGCTCCGGTAGCGTCCGGCGTCACGCTCGATTCGAGCAACAACATCGCCGGTTACGGCGCGACGATCAACGCGCAGAGCGGAACAACCTATACATTAGTCGCAGGAGACGCTGGCAAAGTCGTGGAATGCAGTAACGCATCCGCGATTACGCTGACGCTTCCGAACAGTCTCGCCGCTGGATTTTGCTGCACCATCGTTCAGACCGGCGCAGGACAAGTGACGCTGGCCGCAGGCGCAGGCGCGACGATCCGCACGCCCGCATCATTTACCAAGACCAACGGCCAATGGTCGATGCTCACCGTCTACGTGACCACCAATGCCGGTGGATCATCGGCAATTTATGTCATCGGCGGCAACGGTTCCGTTTTCGCCATCCCATTACTGATTCGCAACGCCAAACTTCCGACCGCTGTAACGGCGGCGACGCTGGACGGCGGACAGAACCGCGACTATCTGTTATTCGACGACGCTACCGCATGGTTCGCCGAATGGCAGTTCATGATGCCGTTCACCTACAACACGAACATGACGGCTACCGCCAAGCTCACGTGGACGGCGGCATCCGCTACTTCGGGCAGCGTGGTATGGAACGCGGCAGTCATGGCCACGACGCCATCAGACGCCGCGACGCTCGAAACTGATTCGTTCGACACTGTAAATGCGACGACTACCGCCACCAATGCGACGGCGGCAGGACGGGTCAATACGACATCTATCACGCTTACCAATAAGGATTCGATGGATGCAGGCGACATTGTTTCGCTGCGAATATCGCGCAACGCCTCCAATGGCTCGGACACCATGACGGGCAACGCGCAATTGGCCGGGATTGTCCTGGAGTTCAGCTAGTGTTCAGCTTTCCTTTCGGATCGCTGATCTCCGCAAGTAGCGTCACCGCCCTCACGAACTGCACGCTTCGCTTCATAGTAAAAACTCCGGCGACGTTCGGAGGTGGAGAGATTTTCGGCGCGCAGGGATCGGCATCGAGCGGCGAGGATTGCTCTATCTATTATACCAATACCGGATCGAATGTATTGGCGATTCAGAAGCCCTGCGGCACGCATGACGACCCTTACATTTGGACAGTCCCGCTTTCTCCGAGCACATGGTATGACATAGCCATCGCCTTGCAATGGAACAACAGTTCCGCGCCCGTCGTTTACGCTAACGGGGTTGCGCTGACGGTCACCCTTTACCAAACCGGCGACAGCACCGACACGATGAAAACGGATGTCTGGACGCTTGGCGGCGGAACCACAGGCGCGGGATACATAGGCGGATTCGCGTGGTATAACGCTCAATTAAGCGCAACTACGATGAAATTACTAACCGCGCGCAGAAAATATGACGCGCCGTTGGATTTTCCGACGAATCTTGTTCAATACATTCCGATGGACGATTTTCCAGTTGGCGAATACACGGCATCAAATACGAACATCACGCCAAGCGCCGATGTCGCCAATACTTTTGGCTCAGGCAACTTCTCAAGCATCGCAAGCGACGATGGATCGTATCTTAGCGCCGGAAGCTCCGATGACAACGAAACCTATACCTGTGAACTGACGACGTTTACCGTTCCGTCTGGATATTCCGCATTCGCCACGACCCAAAGTATCAAAGGCAATACCGACGATACGGAAAACCCGTCGGCCAGCGTCACAATTAATGCCGTTGAGCAGACGGTGTGGGGGCAATCCTTCTCCGGTTCGGACGCAATTTCAACCAGAAGCGACTATCTCGCGCTTTCTCAGTCGGATATCGACGGTATGAGACTCAATCTGAAAACGCCGTCGATCAGCAAAGATGGCGGCATCAACTGGAACCACTGTTTCGTCAAGATTTCTTATCGCCGTCACCCGATCCGAAATCTCAGGGGATCAATCGAATTCAGGAACGTTGGCGGAACTGTGCAGTCGGTCGGCATATCGGGAGGAGGGTTCAGTTACGCATGAGGATACTATTCGAGAATGAACAAGACCCGATTCTGACGCGTATCAAGAACCATGCCGTGTTCGTAGATGTTGCGCAAGACATCCTCAAACAAATCGGCTTTGAGTATGAAGACCGGCGCCTCAAGTGCTCAACCAACCTGTTTCCATGCGAGCGGCCAACCGTTTATTACAATGTCGCATCCGCCCTTGGAGACATCGAGTGGATCATCCACACGGACGCTTCAATCACGCCGCCGCCCGATCTCCAAAGGTATTGGGGTTGCTACCAGCCTCACTTGCTCATGGGCGATGTCGAGCGCGTTATGACGATGCCCGCGCCGAACTTTACAAACCTGACGCACATCGTCGTTGAATCCGCCTCGCCAAACATTTTGGGCTTCGCAAGGCGATACGGAGCGAAGCTGTTCCACCTAAGCCTCGCCCGCAATTGCTCCTCATGGAATCTTACTCATGTGGAGTGAAATCGCCCGCAACGATTCCGAATCCATAACCCGTTTCATCGCCATACAGGGCGAAATGAACGACCATTACCGGGAAAATCTGACGCCGGACTTTATCGACCGGCTCTTTGATCGCAAGCGGCAGCTTCGCATATTCATGTACGACGACGGGCAGACGCAATTGTCGCTCGCGTTCTACATCCATGTAAGCGGCGCGCTCAAGCTCGCAACGACCGCAATCGGAGATTACATTGAACTTGCTGATTCCGTCCGAATCGCGCATGAAAAAACCATCCAAATCGTCGCGGAATACGAGGCCGATTCGGCGTATGCCCTCTGGGATATCCACAATTCCGACAAGGGCGATCTCTATTTCAGCCGCATGGCCGATGCCATCACCGCTAAAGCCAACGGATTTAAGGACGCAGTAACAACCAACCCTACCGAACGAATTAACAAGACGGTCTGGACTATATGATGTCCCTGCCAGCGGCCCTTGGCCTTCAGGGGTCATTCGGCACGCCGGCCAAGCCCTTCTTTATCAATAGCGTCCAGCAGGTCACGATCACTATCGCCAATGGCGCAACGACCGGGACCGCTACGATCACCGGCGTAGTCACCGCGAACACGGATATCGTCTGGGGCGGCATCTATCACGGCGATTCCGGCGCGACTATGGATTCGTTCGCCTGCTCGATCACGCTAACCAATACCACGACCGTCACCGCGACGCGCAATACCTCCGCTGTGGGAACGCTGACCGTTCAGGCCACGGTAGTCGAATACACCGCCATCGCGCTTGCATCCGCGATTCAGTACGGAACGATTACTCTGGGAAGCACGGTAACAACCAACACCGCCACCATCACGGCGGTCACTACCGCCAACGCCGTAATCGGATTCCTTGGCTATACGACCAACAATTCCACTACTGCGGCCAATACCAACGTCCCGTCCGTTGAATTGACGAATACGACGACCGTAACCGCAAAGCGAAACACCGGCACAGGCTCCGTCACAGTTGGATTCGTCGTAATAAATCACGATCCTGCGGCCATCAAGTCGATTCAGAATCGCACAGTCGCGCTAAGCGGAACGACGACCAGCGATACGGACACCGTAACGGCAGTAAAGCCTGAGAATTCGATTCTTCGATACGGCGGTTACTACACCGATAATGCGTCGAATCTTGTTTCGTTAAGCTCGCTGTCCCTTACAAACGCCACGAGCGTCACCATCGCAAGAAGCTACAACACAAGCTGCGCCAGGAACATTCGGTATCAAGTCGTTGAATACAACGATTATGTACTCAAGACCAAGAAAAACGCGGCCACGTCCATTAGCAGCGGCACGTCAGCAACGACTACCGTAAATTCCGTTACGACCAGCCGCGCCGTAACTTTTTACAACGGTCAAAGCATCGACAGTGGGACTACTACCCTGCGCTCCGGCCTCGAAGGCGTCACGCTGACCAATGCGACCACAATTACCGGGACAAGGGGATTCAGTACCGCAGCGATTACATCCGCTCAGTGGGATTTAGGGGAGTTTTACTAATGCGACAAACTTTTGTGCAGTACGACCCGGCCAACGAGGGAGTCATCAGCGCAGCCGTTACGAGCGACGAAGCACCAATCGTTGCCGATCCGTTACTGCAAATCGCCTTCCCCGAAGGAACGAATACGCTGGGCATGATGCTCGACTTGTCAGGGGAGCCGCCTGTTTTGATTTCCGCTCCAGTTATCAATCCTGGAGACCAATGAGCAACCCTAAAATCTAAATGTGAGCGTTCATGGGAGTCAATTATAACGCCCACATAAACTACAACGCTCCCGTCAATTACAACGAATCCGGCGGCGGATTCAGCGGAACCATCAATGTCACCCTCGATGGAGTAACGCTCGCCGCGACCGCTACCCAGACGTTTACGGCTACGATTGCCGCAAACCTCGCCGACGTTTCGTTATCCGCCGCCGCCACGCAGACATTCGCTGGAACCATTGCGGCCACGCTTGATCCCGTCACATCGACATCGAGCGTGACGGAGACATTCATCGGTTCTATCGCAGCGACGCTCGGCGACGTTTCGATGTCCGCCAGCGCATTGCTGGAATTTGAAGGCCAGATCGCCGCAACGCTCGCATCCGTTGCCCTCTCCGCCATTGCGACCCAGACATTCACCGGGTCTATAGCCGCGACGTTGGACGGGGTATCGCTATCGGCATCCGCCGCACAAACCTTTGTCGGCGCTATCGCCGCCGCGCTAGAAGGCGTAACGCTTGCCGCCGAAGCTACGAACGCCATAACGCTGACCGGCTCCATCGCCGTCACGCTCACCGATGTCTCGCTCGTAGCACAAGCGCAGCTAATCCATTCGGGATCGCTGTCGGCCACGCTCGCAAACATCACGTCGGCGATAGTCGCCTACGAACTAATCGCCTCTGGCGCAAACGTCATCGAGGTCAAGGACGACCATCGCTTTACCGCAATCGAAGCGGATACACGCTCGATTTCCGTCCGCTCCGAATCCCGCATCTCTCAGATTCCGGCGCAAAACCGCTTCATAAAGGTCAATTCAGAAATAAGGGTTATCGCCGCATGACTATCGAGGCTTTCGTAAAAGACCCATCGGACCAGATGGATTACGGCTTCGACTGGTCAGACTGGCTTGGTAGCGACACCATAACGGCCTCCGCCTGGACCGTTCCCACCGGCATCACGAACTTTTCCACAAGTAACACCACCACAACCTCGACCATTTGGCTCACGGGCGGAACGCACCAGACCGATTATCTCATCACCAACCAAATCACAACGGCAGGCGGACGCATCAAGCAACGCAGCTTCAAGATCATGGTGCGCGAGCAGTAGATGGATTTCTCGGTCAAGATCGAAGGGCTGGATGCGTTGGCCCAGGCGAACGACCGCATCCGCTTGAATGTCGCCAAGGAACTCAATGCGGGCGTTTATTCAGCCGCGCAACGCGTTGTAACCGAAGCCAAACGTTCCATATTGAGCGGCCAGAAAACCGGACGCCTGTATAAACGCCGGAGCGTGGCGCACCGCGCATCCGCGCCGGGCGAAGCTCCGGCATCCGATACCGGAAGACTTGTCAACAGCACACACGCGGAAGCCGCCGCCCCAGGCGAGGCATTAGCCATCTCCGGCAGTTCAAACGTGAAGTACGCCGCGTTGCTGGAATTCGGCACGTCAAAGATCGCTCCGCGCCCATTCATGTTCCCCGCCTTGGAAAAGAGCAAGGCATGGATCGCCAAACGCTTGCAGGACGCTTTGCGTCGCGGCCTTGAGGCCAAGTAAATGGGAACGCCGAGCAATGCTCTACAAGCCGCGATTTATACGAGGCTCAAGAATTATTCCGCTTTGACCGCGCTTGTATCGACGCGCATTTACGACTTCGTACCCGAAGAAGCGACGCCGCCCTACGTCGTCATCGGAGACGACACCGTTATCGACTGGTCAACCAAGCCCGCTAACGGATGGGAAGCAACCATCACGATCCATTGCTGGGATTACGAGAAGGCCGGACGCAAATCCATCAAGGCGATCATGAGCGCAATCTACGACGCGCTTCACCGCCAGGAATCGAACGTCACTGTCACCGGCTTCAATCTGCCGATCTTTCAATTCGAGTTTGAGCAGACATTTCAAGACCCGTCCGCAGAGGGACAGGGCGACAGGTACTATCACGGCGTCCAGCGATTCCGGGCGTTTATCACTGAATCTTAACACCACAGGAGAACTCTATGGCCGCACAAAAAGGCAGACTTTATTTACTCAAATTAGGCGCAGATGGATCAGGCGGCACCGTCGCCGGTTTACGCAATCTATCCGCCCAGATTGCTAATCAGGCGGTCGATATCACGAACAAGGACTCCGGTGGATTTCGCACGCTCCTCGAAGGGGCAGGCACTCAATCCGTCGATATTTCGGCAGACGGCATCGCCTCCGACGGCGCGACCTACGAAACCATGAGAGGCTACGCCATCGCCGGAAGCATCAATAGCTTCCAGGTCATCGGCCCGGACAACGACGCGACTTCAGCGTCGTTCCTCATTACGAGTTTTCAGGAAGCTGGAGCGCAGGACGATGAACTGAAATTCACGCTCACGATGCAGTCGTCAGGAACCGTAACCCAAACGCAAGTGTAAGAGGCTCCCATGACGACGCTCACCGTACAAACTTCCGTCTTTGGCGGACTCAACTATACGTCCGCATCCGCATCGACCGCCGACAAGTTCAGCAACGACGGAAAAACGTTTTTGCTGTTCACCAACGGCAATGCTTCCGCGCGGACGCTCACCATCGCCGCCAATGACGCTGACAAGCCAGGCTTTGGCACTATCGTCGTACCGGATACCGCCGTCACGCTACCCGGTAGCGGGGCTGGCGGATTGGCCATCGTCGGGCCATTCCCAGCGGATCGTTTCAACGACAGCAATGGGCAGGTGAACTACACGCTGGATGTTGCCACTAGCATGACCGTCGCCGCCATCAAGCTCGCTACCTATGCCTGATTTTGATCCTCAAAAACCGCGATACGTCCTTTCCATCGCCGGAAAGGATTACGAGGTCGAAGGCACATTCGGGCTGATCGAAGCGGTCGAATACGCCATCAAGGACAACATCCTGAGTGTCGCCGCGCGCTGTCCCGGCATGGCTGTATCCGATATCGCCAGACTTCTCGCGGCCATCCTTAACGCATCAGGCGAGAAAACATCGGCGAACGCCATTGGCAACATTCTTTGGAACGACGTAGGCATCACGACAGAGGCATACGCAATGCTCTGTCTTCACGTCCATGCGTTCCTGCGAATCACGATGGCCAAGCCTTCAGAGCGCGCCGAGGTCGCAAAACAAATGGGGGAGCTTCTGGGCCGACCCGATTCCCCTGGGCTGACTACAAGCGATTCTGTTTAGGCGTTCTTCACTGGACTCCCGAAGCATTCTGGCGCGCCTCCCCTTGGGACGTGGAAGACGCCTACGAAGGCTATGCCCTCGCCAACGGCATCAAGAAACCCGCCGACCACTATCCAACCCGCGATGAACTCCGCGAACGCGAACAGGAACATAACCAATGGCTGACATCTCGGAACTCGTCGTCCGCATAAAAGCGGATGCGGCGCAGCTCGAACGCGAGATGAAACGCGCGCAGGGAATCGTGCAGCAAAGCACCAAGACTATGGGCGGAGGGTTTGGAGTCTTGAACCAGCAAATCCGCTCTCTGATTCCCGCTATCTCTCTAATCGGATTTGTCGCGTTTCAACGACACGCCATTAACGCAGGCGATGCTCTTAGCGATATGAGCAAGCGTACCGGCGTCGCCGTCGAGACGCTATCAAAGTTCCGCCTTGTCGCGCAGCAAAATGGCACGACAGTCGAAGCCGTAGGACGCGGCTTTAAGGATATGCAGATATCCATCGCCGATGCCGCCGACGCAAGCTCAGCCGCAGCGAGAGCATTCAAACAGTTGGGTATTTCGGTATCCGACCTGGACGGGCTTACCGACGAACAGCGATTCCTTCTTATCGTTGATCGAATCAATCAGTTCTCCAGCGCGTCCGACCGCGCGAGCCTCAAAGCCGACATCTTCAAACGATCAGGTTATGAGCTTGGCGCCGTCATGGACGGAGGATCGGAAAAGATCAAGAAGGCAATGGATCAAGCCGAACGGCTTGGGCTTGTTATTTCAAAAGAGCAAGCCGACAAAATGGATGACTTTAATGACAAGTGGGCTGTCTTCGTTGGCCTCTGCGAACGCTTCGCCCAATCCGGGTTCGTGCAGGCTTATGACGCTTTCGCGCGCGTCTATAACAAGACTGTTGGATCGGACACCAGAGTTTCTCTTGGCGATTTGGATAATCTAACGCAGGTTCAGGATCGTATTGCGGCGTTGCAAAGTCTTCGCCAGCGCACCGTTAATGCGCTTAATTCTGAAGACGATCCATCCAAATTCCCCGATCTTCGCGCCAAAATACTCGACTATCAGCAACAGATTAATGAAGCGGGCAAGGCGGGCATGGGCATGTACGGACCGAATCCGCAATCCACGTCAGGCGAAGCCGCGCCGGGCAAAAAGCTTGTTAACGTCAATCCCGAAATCGAGAAGGCCACCAAGTCTCTCGCCGACTACAATGACGAGTTGCAGCATCAGCATGAATTCGCTGGCATGTCGCCACGCGACGCCGCCGCGCAGAAAGCCTATTACGATACGCTCGCCCTGGCGCAGAAAGCCGGAGCCAAAAATGCGGAAGGTCTTGCCCAATCTTACGCCGATGTCGCACGTTCCACATATGACATGGCGCAGCAACAGGCCGAAGCGACACGGTTCACCGCCGAAATCAAAGATCAGTTCGCCGAGACCGCAGGCAGCATCATTACCAACTCGAAGAACGCCGCCGATGCCGTAGGCAATCTTGCGAAGGCTCTTGCTGAGATCGTAGCCAAGAAATACATCCTCGGTCCCTTGGCCGATTCTCTTTTTGGCAGCGGCGGCGGATCTGGTCTGCTCGGCGACGCACTCGGCGGTCTATTCAACAGCCCGACCGATAACGCGATCAGTTCAAGCATTGCGGCGAACAGTGGCTTTGGCGGATTCTTCGCGGAAGGTGGTTCCCCTCCTGTCGGACGCCCCTCAATAGTCGGTGAAAACGGCCCGGAAATATTCGTTCCAAAATCCGCTGGAACTGTCTTGCCTAATAACAAAATCGGTGGAACGTCCATCGTCGTAAATCAGACATTTCAAATCAGCCCAGGCGTTCCCGAACTCATCAACGCCAGCATACGGCAAGCTGCTCCCGCCATCGCCGCGATGGCCCACGCGGGCGTATTTCAAGCCATGCAAAACGGCGGATCGGAATCCCGCATCGCCGGATTGAGGTCTTAATGTCCATAGACATGCCCTTGTCGCCCGGATTCACGCTTTGCCGTTTCGGGTTGGAAACAAATACGCAACGCTTTGAAAGCCCATTAACCAAGACCATTCAACGGGTTTCCCTTGGCGGAGCGCGCTGGATAGCTACCTATTCGCTTCCGGCCATGAACCGCAATCAAGCAGCCGCGTGGAAGGCTTTCTTCGATCTATTAGATGGAAGCGTCAACACATTCAATGCTTTCGATCCCGACTGCGTTACTCCACGAGGCGCGGTAGGCGGAACCCCGCTAGTCAAAGGCGGTTCGCAGACCGGCGCCAGTATCTTGACCGATGGCTGGCCCGCTAATACCGTCGTTCTCAAGACTGGAGATGCGTTCTCATTCGGCGAGCTAAAACGCGCAACGTCCGACGTATTAAGTGACGGCAGCGGGAACGCCACGATCCCTTTCAAGCCCGTCATCCGCACCAGTCCCGCCGACAACGCTCCTATCGTTACCTCGAAACCCACCTGCACGATGATTCTTGCGGACGACTCGCAAGCCATCTGGGAATGCGATCACAACGGCATATACCAACCGAAAACCTTCACCGCCCTTGAGGTCTTCTCGTGACCGGAACAAGAGATATCACCACCGCCACGAAAGACGCTGCGTCAGCCGACGCCATTCAGCCGATTCTTATGGCCAAGCTGGAATTTGATGGCGGCGACGTTACAGCCCATAGCGGACTCGGAAGCATCGCTTTCAATGGCGATACTTACCTTGGAGTGGGACGTTTTGCGGGAATCGGAACGGCTACTGAAACCAGCGACTTATCCAATGCGCCAATCTCCATATCTCTCTCCGGCATTCCCAACGACATCGTAGCTGTCCTTCTTGCCGAGCAATACCAAGGACGCCGCGCGACGATCTATCTCGCATATTTAGACCTAACCACGTACTCGCTCATCGCCGATCCCTGCATCATCTACCGGGGATTGATCGACACCGCCGACATCGATCAAGGCGCGACATTTTCCGTCTCGCTTTCCATCGGCAACCGCTTCGCCGCATGGCAAGCTCCCGTCATTCGCAGATACAACAACGCCGACCAGCAGGCTCGCTACCCAGGCGACAAAGGGCTTCGCTTCGTTGAACAGGCGGCGGAACGTAGCGTCACATGGGGCGGAAAAGCATGAGACGGGAAGGCTGGGAACGTCTACTCAGCGAGTATCTCGAAAACAAGCGACCGTTCAAATGGGGCCAGACAGATTGCGCGCTATGGTCTGCAGACTGGATTCACCAGGCCACAGGTCAGGACTATGCGGGCGAGTGGCGTGGTAACTACGCGACCGAGGACGAAGCCCAAGCGTTTATGGAATCCAAAGGATTACCGTCTCCCGCCGATATTGCCGGTCACTATCTTAAAGAGATAGCCGTCAAGGCGGCGCAGCGTGGCGATCTCGTGTTGCACCCTATGGGGCCACTTGGCATCTGCAACGGCTATTTGAGTCACTTTATCGCCATGACCGGCGACATCACTATAAAAACGCTCCTCTGCACGAGGGCATGGAAGGTTGACTAATGCCAGCCGCTATACCTTTAGTCGCCGCCGTCGCAGGCGCCGCTGTTACTGCGGAGGGCGTAGGCTTCGCTACCTTTGGTTTGTCGCTCCTCAACTCTGGCGTTGGATTTAGCTTTCTTGGCGCAACGGCCTTTGCCAACAGCATCGCGGGTTTTTTGGTATCGACCGCCCTTAGCACCATCGGCGCGATGGCTTTCGCGCCAAAATCCGAACACAACAATTTCAATAAGGAAGCCAGAACCGTCATGGTTCGGTCATCCGTTGAAAGCCATAAGATCATTTACGGAATCGCCCGCGTGTCCGGCCCCATTGTCTTTATCGGAACGACCGATTCCGGCAAGGATGCCAACGGCGACACGGTGAATGGCACTAACGTATTTCTACACATGGTCATCGCTCTCGCTGGACATGAAATTGACGACATCACGCAGATTTATTTCAACGACCAGCCGGTCTCTATAGACGAGGATGGTTGGGTCACAAGCGCGCCCTATCCATACTCGCCCAATGCCGTCACGCGAAAGATCACCACAGCGATCCGTTCAAGCAGCGTCACCACCGTAACCACAACGGTATCTCACGGCTTCAATATTGGCGACATCGTAACGACGGCGGCGATTTCAGATTCCACGATGAATGGAAGTTTCGTCATCGTCGATACGCCAACAACCACCACATTCACGTACAGCAACGGCGGCGCGGATAGTTCAGCGACCGGAGGTACTGCGGTTGACCAGACCGGCAGCGCATCCACTTCCGAAACCCAAAGCCGCACGATTGACTCAATTGTCCGCGACGACGGCGAGGTTACGGTTACGACTTCCGTTCCGCATGGTTTCATCGTTGGCCACTCCGTACTAATCAAGACATCGAAGAAAGCGTTGAAAGGCACGTTCGAGATTACGGACACGCCCACCAGCACGACCTTTACCTATGACCATCATGGCTCTACTCTCAGCGCGACCGATGGAACGGCTGAAAGTGAAGTATTCACATCGACGACGCCAAGCTACGCGCGGGTCAAGAAATTCCTTGGCGCGGCGGATCAGGAAGTCTCCCCGGAACTTCTAGCCGAAGTCGAGGGATGGGATTCAACTCATCGCCTACGCGGCATCGCCTACGTCCATGTCCGCTTGCAGTACAACCAGAAAGTCTTTTCGCAAGGCATCCCAAATATCAGCGCCGTCGTGCAAGGCAAGAAGGTTTATGACCCGCGCACGGACACAAGCGGCTGGACGGATAACGTCGCCCTCTGCGTCCGCGATTATTTGACCAATGACTACGGATTCAATTGCCCCGATGATGAAGTCAATGACGATTTCTTCATCTCCGCCGCCAACGTCTGCGATGAATCCGTAACGCTTACCAATGGCGATACGCAAGCGCGGTATTCCTCCAACGGCATCATAGACACCGCAAACAACGCCATTGATAATCTCAACGCGCTCGTAGCCGCAATGGCTGGGACTGTTACATACGTTCAAGGCCAATTCCGCGCTTACGCAGGAGCTTACAATTCTCCTGTTGGCGACATTGACACCGACATGCTCGCCGGGCCAGTAAAGATTCGCACTCGTCCGACGCGTCAACAGGTTTTCAACGCGGTTAAAGGCACCTACGTTGATCCGTCATTCAACTACCAAACCACCGATTTTCATCCCGTCACAAACGCTACCTACGCAACGCAGGACGGCGGACAGACCATCTTCAAGGACATTCAGCTACCACTTACGAACGACCAGGAAGCCGCGCAACGCATCGCCAAGGTCATCCTTGAGCAGAGCAGGCAGGGCATCCAGATCGAGATGCAGCTTAAACACCACGCGCTGTCATTTGCAGTATGGGACACGATCACATACACCGACCCAACCTTCGGATGGTCGAACAAAGTATTCCGCATCAAGAAAGTCAGCACAAACGGCGTTGGCCCAATCTCTCTTTCGCTTCAAGAGGAAAGCAGCGCGAGCTATGATTGGAACAGCGGAGAAGCTACCGTCATCGATCTCTCTCCAGATACAAACCTCCCCGATCCCTTCACCGTACAGCCCCCAGGATCGCCCGCAGTTACCGAGGAGCTTTACGCCACCAATGGCGGCGCGCTCAAAAGCAAGGCCACCGTTACATGGCCCGCTTCACCCGACGTTTTCGTTCTCCAGTACCAACTCGAATATCAACTGACTACCGCGACCGACTGGATTGCCGCGCCTCGCGCGGAAGAACCGATAGCGACGATCTTCGACATCGCGCCGGGCCGCTATAACTTCCGCGTCAAGGCGATCAACACGCTCGATAGCCACTCTGAGTATTCGGACACGGCCATAGTCGAGATATACGGACTGACCGCGCGCCCGGACGACGTGCAGAATTTCGACGCCACCGTCATTCATAACGCGGTCTATTTATCATGGGATTTGGCAAGCGACCTCGATGTTCTCAACGGCGGTTACGTCCGCATCCGCTATTCTTCGGCAACGACTACGGCGAACTGGAACGACTCGGTAGACATTGGCCGGGCAGTAGCAGGCAACGCCACAAACACTATCGTTCCCTTGAGGGACGGAACCTATCTCGCCAAGTTCGTAGATAGCTCCGACAACTCATCCCAAAACGCCGCGTTGATAACGATCACCAACACGTCGCTAATTGAATTGAATGTCGTTGAAACACTGTCCGAACATCCGGCATTCGCAGGAACCGGCGACGGCGTCGCTTACGACCCTGACCTTGGAGCATTGAAGCTCGATGGTTCAGTCACCATCGACGATTCTCCCGATGATATTGACGACATCGAAGACCTTGATGCGCTCGGCGGAATTGCAATGCTTGGTACATATGACTTCGCCAACTCCATCGACCTTGGCGATGTTTATACATCCAAGGTATCGGCGATCCTCAGCGTATCGGCCTACGACATTAATTCCCTTTGGGACTCGCGCGAGGAAAACATCGACGATTGGACCGACATCGACGGAGCGGGTTACAACGATTTTGCGACTTCGCCTTATTGGTACACGAGCAGCGGCGCCTTTACGGAATACGACACGCTCGCGCCGGATAATACATTCAACGCCGGAACATTCATCGAAGATATATCGGCTTTTGCCTTCATCTTCGCTTATGACACGCAAGTCGCGCCGACCGTATTCGCCCCGGCCCTTGGCACGACGGAAATCTACGTCAAGCCAATCGGACTCCGCAATATCCGAATGGGCCAAAACTGGAATGATGAGTTTGGATTGGAAGCTACAGTCGCATTCGACTTGCAAGCCGGGACCGTCAACGTAACAACCAATGACGACGATACCAACCTGATAATCGACGACTACGGCATACAGCCTGCCGCCAACGGCTACTACCGCATTTGGATGACAACCCACCTGATCGAAGGTTATTCAGACGGGGCAAGACAGACATCAAACTCATTCCGTCTTGCGGACGACGCATGGGATTATACGCCGACAACTACAGGGGCCGAAGGCGTGCAACTGTGGAACTCGCGTTACTACGAAGGCCCACTACAGGACGCGCCAATCCTTGATGACGTAAACGCCGCGCTCTACCTGCGAACGACGAACGATGACCCGTCAGGAACTCCCGAATGGTCTGACTGGGCGCGTTTCTTCGTGGGCGACTACACGGCCAGGGCTTTTGAGTTTCAAGCGCGCTTGACGAGCGGTTCCGGCCACCACAACATCCTCGTAAATGAGCTTGGAGTCATCATCGATATGCCTGACCGGGTGGAAGAAGAACACAACCTCACGTCAGGAACGGGTACATATAGCGCAGCCTTTCCGCACGCATTCCGGGCGACGCCAGCCATCATGATCGCCGCAAACAACATGGCTACCGGCGATTACTACGTTCTTAGCAATCAGGACGCCGAAGGATTCGACATCGCCTTCAAGAACGCTGGCGGTTCCGGTGTGTCCCGCATCTTCGATTACACCGCCAAAGGCTACGGCAAACTCGTCACTTAAAGGAACCACATGTCTCAAGAAACCTTCGTCATTCCCAACAGTTCCGGCGCGGCTTTCCGCCAAGCGGTAAACAACTCGCTCCAGGCTATCGCAAGCGCCAATAAAGGAAGCGCCCGCCCGTCAACTCCCTATGCGGGCCAGATGTGGATCGACGACGACACGCCTTCCTCGACTGTGTGGACGCACTATTTATACGATGGAACCGATGACATCGTAATTGGCTACATCGACATCACGAATAATCGTTACGTCTCGCTGTCGAATCAGGCCGCAGACGTGGCCTCAGCATCGACCATTGATCTTGACGCCTGCACAGGCGACCTGGTTGATGTAACCGGCACAACCACCATCACCGCCATCACGCTCACGCAGGGCCGCTCACGAACCGTTCGCTTTACGGGCGCCTTGACGCTTACGCATGGCGCGTCGCTTGTCCTGCCGGGCGGAGCCAATATCACTACCGCAGCAGGCGATTTCGCTATCTTCCGGGGATACGCTTCCAGCGTTGTTCGCTGCGTAAGCTATTTCCGCGCGAACGGAACGCCCGTAGGCGGCGCATCATTCAAGCTCGGTTCGTTCTCATTCGATATATCTACCACCGGCTCGCAAGCAATCACCGGCGTCGGATTCTTACCAAAGGGCATCCTGTTTTTCGGCGGCGTACAAAGCTCCGTGAAAATGAGCCATATCGGAGCAACGGACGGCAGCGCATCCGGCATGATTGCGGACGCGAATGGCATTTCTTCCGGCACCTACGAAACCACCGGAAGCCCCGTTTACATCATCCAGAGTACCGGCAATTACAACGTCGCCGCGCTTTCCTCCCTCGATTCCGATGGCTTCACATTGAACAAAACGAAAACAGGTACGCCAACCGGAACCGCCACCATCTACTATTTAGCCATGAGGTAATATGCGAGTAGCTCTACTTAAATCTTCTGGACGAATCATCGAGTCGCAAACCAACGATGAAGCCTCTCTCGACATTCTGCTCGCCAACGCGAATGCTTCCGGCTACGACATGGAAGACGTTGACGTGAAGATAATTCCCGACGCGGAGTTCTTTCCGCTCATGCAGGCGCAGATCGATTCCGAAAAGACATACGCGGAGAAGCGTGCGGCTGCTTACCCATCAACCGGCGATCAGCTTGACGCGATATGGAAAGCGATTACCGCCCTTACCGAAGGCCATCCGTTGCCATCCGACGCAACCGACCTGTTAACCGCCATCGAAGCGACGAAGGCGCAGTTTCCGAAATGATCTCGAAAGTTCTCAAGCAGTTCGGACGCCACCTCGACATACTGATTCTTTTCTCCACATCGCTGTTCGCGGCGGGCATGGCCTGGTCAAGCGTCTCTAACGCGCTCACTACGCACGAGCTTCGTCTCAGCGCGAATGAAGATCAGATAGAAAAGGTCGCGCAGGATGGGCGCACCGTCAAGGAAACCGTGATCCGCACCGAGCAGAAGGTTGACGATCTGGCGGCTTATCTCAAGCATCGCCGTGACTGATCTCGACACGCTCGCCCGTACTGCATATGGCGAAGCTCGATCCGAGGGCAGCGGAGGCATACACGCCGTCATCAACGTCATCATGAACCGTGTCGCCAAAGCTCAGGCTTACGTTGCGACCCACAACGGCAAATCACACCCGCTCTATGGCGATGGCGTCGCAGCGACCGCATGTCTGGCCAATTACAAAGGCATCTACCAGTTCTCATGCTGGAGTAAAGATAAGTTCAACGCCAAAAATCTTCATGCGATATCCAAAGTGACCCTTGAAGAACAAGTATTCGCGACGTGTTATCACCTCGCACGCGACGCGCTTAATGATGACTTGCCTGATGTAACTGTCCATTCTACTCATTACAAGGTAATTGGAACCCCAGCGAAATGGGCGCAAGGTTTAATCCCCGCCGTTGTCATCGGCGCACATGAATTCTTCAACAATGTCCCCTGAGTCCAACTCGATAACCGCTATTCAGAGCGCCACGATTCAGGCAGCCCTCAAGGCCATCGGCCTCAATCTCGCCTACCTTATTACCGTCCTTACCGGACACGCCTACAACGTCGAGTTTATTCAGATGCTTGTAGAGCATGGCGGCGGCGCGCTTATCAATCTCGCCACCATCTATTACTCGCTTCGCGCTATTCAGGCTCGAATCAACGCAACGTCAACCATCAAGAAAGGCAAATCATGAGCATATTTTCCAACATCGTAAAAAGCATTACCGATTGGCTAAAATCCGATCTCGCCAACTACCTGCTTTCTCTTGTGAACTTCCTCGCCGACAACGGCGGCAAACTGCTTGTGAATGCCGCATTGGCCGCAGTCGCCGCCGCAGAAGCCAAGGGCGGAACCGGCTCAGAGAAGTTTCAGGCCGCAAAAGAATCCGTTGTCGCCACGCTCAATAACAACGGCGTTTCCTTCGTAATGAGCGCAGTCCACTTCGCAATCGAATCCGCCGTCGCAAAAATGAATCAGGCTAAATAAATGGCCTTCTTTCTTGAAGTATTCGTCGCTGTTTGCAGGCTACTGATCGACCGACTATTACCACGCAAGAAATCACCGGAGGAACATGCCATTAAATCTGCGCGCCGTCAGGCGGAGCTTATGGCTCGCCCTGACAATTCTTGGGACGACGACGTTAACCGGCTGTGACCAATCCGAATCCGTTGCGTATGGCTATTGCCCGGTTCCAATAAAGGCCGACGCTTGCACGAAAGCATGGCTTGCGGCGCAGAAGCCGCCGCAATGCGTCCATCATTGGGTCAAACTGATTGCCGATCAACAGCAAGCCATCGGCGAGACTTGCCAATGAATATCAATGGAGACGGCCTCCGCCTTGTCAATCTCTATGACGATGAATACTGGACAAATGACGTTGAAACGGCGGAGAGGTCCATCAATCGAATGGTTAAGGCCGACCTCACATCTAATCAATTCTCCGCCCTGGTAAGTTTGCTGGTTAGTATTTCGCTTACCGAATTCCGTCGCAGCGATTTGCTCCGCTTCATCAATCGCGGGCTATTTTTCGACGCGGCGAAGGAGTTCGAGAACTACATCATCGTTGATAACGACGAGGACAAAATCCTCAAGAAACGCCGCACGCTTGAAAAGGCTCTCTTTCTCAAGCCCGAACTCGTTCCGAAAAAGGCTCCATAGCATGAGCGGCGTCGCGCATGGATGGGAAGTCATGAACCCGATCTGCGAACGCGTTCACAAAGGCGACTCCAAGGCCCGCATCGAAGCCGAAACCGGAATCAGCGCGACGACCATCCTCAAATACTATCGCCAGTGGTGCAAACGAAACGCGCTCACTGAAGCAAAGCCGCTTATGTGGAATCACCAACCCCCCCCCGGTTCCTACTC
>Ga0163150_10001782_pt1 | contig 35175 bp, 32 predicted proteins | sample OliLakLV19P2IB_FD_148628 | JGI IMG/M metagenome (GOLD analysis project Ga0163150, IMG submission 148628) | Freshwater microbial mat bacterial communities from Lake Vanda, McMurdo Dry Valleys, Antarctica - Oligotrophic Lake LV.19.P2.IB | ecosystem: Environmental > Aquatic > Freshwater > Lake >... | reverse complement strand
GCCTCGCGGTAGCCTTCGATATGGTTCGGAGCGCGCCCCTGTTCCTTCAGTCTCAGATGAATTTCGTCAGAAATAGCCTGATTCTGTGGCGAGGAAGTACCGGAACATATGATGAAACTGTCGGTGAACGAGGCGACTCCCCGAACATCCAACAAGGTCAGATCCAGCGCTTTCTTGTCCTGGGCGGCCTGAATGGCACACTGCACAAAGTCGTCGTCAATCTTCAAAGGACCCTCTTAGTTCAGGTAGAGTTTGGTTTTCAGAATGTACTCTTCCACATCGGGCGGAACCATCTGACGAATGCTGCGTCCTGCGCGAACCGCCCTCCGAATTTTCGTTGAGGACAACGGATTGATAAATTCCTTCAGCAAGTAAAAACCGCGGTCAGATTCAGCAAGCACCCCTGTTCCGGTTCCACTGCCTATCGGCTTTGGCCGCAATGTCTCTGGTAACTCCCTTGTCAAATTCTCCGGATCGTATCCCGGGCGCCCAAAGACAATGAAACTGCACAACTCAGAAAAGCGATGATACTCCTTCCAAGTGGGCAGTTCGATAAAAGCGTCCAAACCAATCAGGAAGAAAATTTCCGCATTGCCGCCTGACAGCTGCTTCAACTGAAGCACGGTATCGATTGAGTAGGATTTGCCTTCCCGGTCGAATTCAACACTCGAAGGAATCAACCTCGAGTCGCCCTTTAACGCCAGAGCGACCATGGCATGTCGATCCAGAAAGTTGGCATGCATCCTTTCGCTCTTGTGAGGTGGTTTAACCGAAGTAACAAAATGAATCGCATCCAGCCGGGCTACGTGAAGAGCCGTTTTAGCGAGTTCGAGATGCCCGAGATGAATCGGATCAAACGTCCCACCTAGGAGACCTAGACGCAAGGGATGCTCCCGATCTACACAAAGCGACCCGGTTGGATCGAGGAGGGTCGCCGTCGATTTCCACAATCGAGTCGCTATCCTCGACCCTCATCAGCCGGCCGATCTCCAGCCTCGCCCTCAGCCATGTCCATACCCGTCTCGGCCGGCAACATGCCGGCGATCTTATACTTCAAATCCTGAATGCCAGCTCCGGTAGCTGCGGAAATCGCATGAAACTCCAAACCGTGTTCCAAAGCCAGCGACTGGAGCTTTTTCAGACGCGTCACGTCATCCATGGCGTCTAGCTTGGATCCCACAAGTAGCGTGGGTTTGGCTAGAATGGCCGGATTGAATTCATTCAGTTCGCGATTGACGGTTTCAAAATCCTCAACCGGATCGCGGCCCGGCAGGTCCGACAAATCCACTAGATGAACCAGCACTTTAGTTCGTTCGATGTGGCGCAAAAACTGCAACCCAAGCCCGTGCCCAAGATGGGCGCCCTGAATGAGTCCAGGCATGTCAGCCACCACGTAGCTCTTGAAATCTTCCAGTTCCACCACGCCCAAGTTGGGCTCCAGCGTGGTGAATGGATAGTCCCCAATCTTCGGTCGAGCTGATGAAATGCGGGAAATCAAAGTGGATTTGCCGACATTGGGAAATCCCACCAAGCCAACGTCAGCCAGGAGCTTGAGCTCGAGCCGCAAATTGCGCTCTTCGCCAGCGAAGCCGTACTCAAAACGCCGGGGAGCCCGATTCACCGAGGTCGCAAACTGTGCATTCCCTCGCCCGCCTCGGCCGCCCTGGCACAGCAGGATTCGCTCGTTGGGTGTCGTAAAATCATGGACCAGTTCTCCACTCTCATCATCGTAAACTACCGTACCCACCGGAACCTGGATCAACCGATCGTCAGCGTCCTTGCCGTGGCACTTGCTTCCCAGACCATGTTGGCCCCGCTTGCCCTGAAAGATGCGGTTGTAGCGAAACTGAATGAGTGTGTTGTGACGCAAGGTGGACTCCATGTACACGTGGCCACCCCGCCCGCCGTCTCCTCCGCTGGGCCCGCCTCGAGGGACAAACTTCTCCCGTCGAAAGGCCATGCAACCGCACCCCCCGTCGCCTGCTTTCAGTTCGATTCGCGCTTGATCCAGAAACATGTTACTCCGCGATCGGCCAGCCTCCTGATCGTCTCTCCAAAAGCAAATCCCCTGTCTAATGGAATCTCGATCCAATAGAGCAGGGGATTGCGACGGTACAAGCAGGTTACTTGGAATCTGCCATCTAGCTGGCCACCGGATAAACGCTGATAAACCGTCCCTGCCGGCCCTTGTCTTCGAATCGGACCTGGCCGGTTACTTTCGCAAACAGGGTGTCGTCTTTGCCAAGGCCAACATTTTGACCAGGCTTAAACCGCGTCCCGCGTTGCCGAACCAGAATGGAACCGCCTGAAACGACTTCCCCACCAAAACGCTTCACACCCAGCCGCTGGGCATTCGAATCGCGACCGTTTCTCGAGCTGCCCACACCTTTTTTATGCGCCATTGTCTTCTCCCGAACTCATCAGACTAGCTGCCCTTGATCGCATCAATCTTCACGGCTGTAAATCGCTGCCGGTGGCCTCGAAAGACCTTGTATTGCTTCTTGCGTTTGTACTTGAAGATCAGGACTTTCTTCGCCTTGCCAGTCTCAACAACCGTGCCCGACACGCATGCGTTGGCAAGCAAGGGAGAACCCACAACCAGGTTCTGGTCATTGTTTACGGCCAAAACCTCACTAAATTCAACAGTGGTTCCAGCTTCCTTTTCCAGCTTCTCTACGCGAACAATATCGCCTGGAGAGACTTTGTATTGCTTGCCTCCAGACTTGATCACTGCATACATAGGCCATCCTCCAACACGATTAGAAACCCGGATTATAGGGAGCCACTCCCTCAAAGTCAATGGGATTGATGGGGTTGGGGTATTGCCAAGATTTTTCTTGATGATCCCTAACCCACTGTAGTATTGATTATCATCTATCGATAATTGGAATAAAGCCAACAGGGTCTGAGGTTGGGTCGGGTGAGTCATCGGATACTAGCAATTCCGCAAGTCGACTTGGGGGCTTAGTTCATGAGGGGAACGATTGTGACTTTCTTGCTCTCCTTCTCGCTCTTTATCTCGTTCCTTTCCTTGGAAGCTCAAGAGTCGAACGCTTTGGAGTCCCGCGCCAAGAGCATCATTGAAAAACGCTGCCTGAGCTGTCACAGCGCAGAGCTGAAGACTGCAGAGCTCGTGCTGGCCAGTAGAGAGACCGCGATGAAAGGCGGCAAGAGTGGGCCGGCTCTCATTCCAAACAGCCCTACTGAGAGCCTATTGGTTCGCAAGGTTCTTGAAGGACAAATGCCTCCTGGCGATGCCTTGTCCAAAGAGGAAAGGGAGATCCTTCGAAAATGGGTTGAGGCGGGAGCTCCTTGGTCTGGCATGGCCAAAGCCGCCCCTCAACGTCCACGAGCGGGTCTCGACTGGTGGTCGTTGCAGCCGCTGCAAGAAGTAGCGCCGACCGACGTTCCCGGCATTCCGCCAGAATGGTCTCACTCGGCCATCGATCAATTCATCTACGCTAAGCTGCGAGAGAAGGGACTAAGACCCTCGCCGCCGGCCGACCGCAGAAGCTACATTCGCCGGGCTTCCTTCGATCTGTTAGGCCTGCCCCCTTCCCCTGAAGAGGTTGACCGCTTTCTCCAAGACAAGAGTCCCGATGCTTACGAAAAACTGATCGACCGGTTGCTGGCTTCGTCGCATTACGGTGAGCGCTGGGGACGGCACTGGCTCGATGTGATCCGCTTTGGCGAAAGCCATGGCTACGAGCAGAATCATCTGCGCGAACGCGCCTGGCCCTTCCGGGATTACGTGATTCGCTCTCTGAACCAAGACAAGCCGTTCAATCAGATGGTGCTGGAACAGTTAGCCGGTGACCAGATTGCCCCAGACGACCCCGATGTGGCTGTGGCTACCGGCTTTCTCGTAGCCGGCGTTCATGACACGGTGAAAATTGAGAACATCGAAGGAGAACTGCAAAAGCGCGCCAATGATCAGGACGACATGGTGCTGACGACCGGCGCAGCGTTTCTCGGCCTCACGATTAACTGTGCGCGCTGCCACGATCACAAGTTCGACCCGATTTCTCAACTGGACTACTACCGCATTCAGGCGACCCTTGCCGGGGTGCAGCACGCTGAACGCGAATTGGCCACTCGCGAAGAGCGGATACGGCATGAAGCCCTGCAGAAGCCATTACGGGATGACTTGGAGCAGATCAACCAGCGCTTGGCGTCGCTCAAGCAGTCGGTAGGGCCGCTTACCGAAAGCCGCCGGGCGGCTATCTCGAAAGGATACCGTGAGCCAGTGGATTCCAAGGGCAGCGAAGAGAAGTTTGCCCCCGTAGCGGCCCAGTTTGTTCGGATGACGATTCTAGCCGCCTACCGGAATCAGGAGCCGGCGATCGACGAACTGGAGGTTTGGTCGGATGGAAAGTCTCCAGTTAATGTCGGGTTGGCTTCGCGCGGAGCTAAAGTCCGCACCCGTTCCACGCGGACCGACGGTAAAGGTGCCGCGTTCTACAAGCTGGATTTCCTCAATGACGGGAAATTCGACGAAATCTGGATCTCTGACGAGCAAGGCACCGGCCAAGTGACCCTGGAGTTCCCCAAGAAGGAAGTCATATCGCGAATCACCTGGTCTCGGGACCGTCCAGGCGCCAACCAGGGCCGCTTCCTCAGCCGGGTTCCTGTGAAATGTGTTTTTGAAACGTCGCTGGATGGTACCCAGTGGCAGCAGGTTGCGAGTTCCGAAGACCGTTTGCCCTTCACCGAGGAAGAGCGTGACGAGTTTTTCCTGCTCGCTGCGCTGGCGCCGCCTGCAAGGGAAGAGTGGATGGCGCTAAAGCAACGCAAAGAGAAAGCGGAAAAGAAGCTAGCGGAACTACCAAAACTGAAAATCGCCTATGTCGGGAAGTTCACCCAGCCGTCCGAGCCGGCTGCAATTCAGAAACGCGGCAATCCCATGGACAAGGGCGATATCGTTGCGCCGGCCAGTCTGAGCACGCTGCAGCGAATGTTGCCGGGGTACGAGCTCGACGTGAACGCTCCCGAAGGCGAAAGACGCCTGGGGTTGGCCCGCTGGATGGTAGACGACCGCAACGGGTTGACAGCCCGGGTGCTAGCCAACCGGCTTTGGCAATATCACTTTGGGAAAGGCTTGGTGGGGACACCGAGTGATTTTGGTTTCAACGGGGAAAAACCATCCCATCCCGAGCTATTGGAATGGCTAGCTCGCCGCCTGCAGCAGCAAGGCTGGCGTCTCAAGGCCCTACACAAGGAGTTGATGCTCTCCGCGGTTTATCGTCAGTCGGGCCAGTGGAGTGCGGAATCAGCGGCCATCGACAGTGAAGCGCAGTATTTGTGGCGCTTCCCTGCCAAACGTTTGGAAGCCGAGGCACTGCGCGACTCGATCCTAGCGGTTAGCGGGGAGCTGGACCGAACCCTTGGCGGCCCCGGGTTTCGCCTTTACGATTACACCGTGGACAATGTGGCGACCTACACCTTTCGACGAAGTTTTGGCCCCGAGACTTACCGGCGTGCTGTGTACCACCAGTCTGCCCGCTCAGTGAGGGACGATTTGATGGGGCCGTTTGATTGTCCCGATTCCTCGCTTCCCGAGCCGAAACGAGTTTCGACAACCACTGCTCTTCAGGCACTCAGCTTGCTGAACAGCTCGTTCATTGCCGACCAAGCCGGCTTTTTCGCCGAGCGCCTTCGGCAGGGAGCTGGTGGGAATGACGTGAAGGCTCAAGTCAACTTGGCGTTTCGGCTTGCTTTCGGGCGGGCGCCGAAGGACCAGGAAGTTTCCTCGTCGGTCGAGTTGATTGGCCGGCACGGTTTGAAGGTTTTTTGCCGGGCGCTGTTGAATGCCAATGAATTTCTTTATGTGATGTGACGGATTCCTGCGAACGTCCTTCATGAAAACTGAAAGATAAAGTATTGTCATGAACGTTAATCACCCCATCGTGCCTCTGCCGCCTCGCTGGCTCAGGCGGCGTGAGTTCCTCGGTCACATGGGCGAAGGACTTACCGGCATTGCCCTGGCTGTTCTGTTGAACGAAAAGAACCTGCTGGCTCAGAATGTGGCGCCCACAGGGCAGCCCCATTTTGCTCCGCGCGCCAAACGAGTGATTCAGATCTTTTGCCCCGGGGCGGTGTCTGCGATGGATACTTTCGAGTACAAACCCGAGCTGCAAAAGAGGAGCGGAGAGCCTCTTCCAGGTGGCGAAACCCTCGTTTCTTTCCAGGGGGCGAACGGAAGCCTCATGAAAAGTCCGTGGGAGTTCCGCCCGTGCGGACAGAGTGGGAAATGGATCTCGACGCTTTTGCCTCATCTGAGCGGACACGTGGATGACATGGCCTTCATTCATTCGATGACAGCCAAGAGCAACACCCACGGGCCAGCCTGCGTACAGATGAACACAGGGTTCGTCAACGAGGGATTTCCCAGCATGGGTGCGTGGATCAGCTATGCGTTGGGAACGGAGAACCAGAACCTGCCGGCCTTTGTCGCGATTCCGGATATTCGCGGAATTCCGCCGTCTGGTCCCGCCAATTGGACTTCGGGATTCCTGCCCGCCGCTTACCAAGGCACTCCATTCAGCGCCGCGGAATCCATTCAAAATCTGCAGCGGCCTTCGGAAATCAGCGCTGATGCCGATGACGAAACCCGCAAGTTTTTGCGCCTCCTCAATCAGGCTCATGAAGAGGAAAATCCTGGGAATTCCGACCTTGCCGCTCGAGTGGCAACCTATGAACTCGCCGCGCGCATGCAACTGTCTGCTCCGGAAGCTATGGACTTGAGTAAGGAGAGCAAGGCAACGCGGGAATTGTATGGTGCCGATGACTCCAATCCACTTTTGGCGGCCTATGCCCGCAACTGCCTGCTGACTCGGCGGCTCGTCGAGCGAGGTGTCCGCTTTGTGCAACTGTTCTGTGGGTCTCGGGCTTCAGGGGTTGACGGTCTTCTAAACTGGGATGCCCACAAATCCTTGAAGCAGGATTATGAACGGCATTGTCCGATTTTGGACAAACCGACGGCGGGATTGTTGCAGGACCTGAAATCTCGCGGACTATTAAAAGACACTCTGGTCCTCTGGACCACAGAGTTCGGGCGGATGCCGACACATCAGGCAGGAACCCTGGGGCGCGATCACAATCCCGACGGCTTTACGGTCTGGATGTTAGGTGCCGGAGTAAAAGCAGGTACCAGCTACGGAGCTACTGACGAGCTTGGCCGTAAGGCAGTTAGAGACCCGTCCACGATTTACGATTTCCATGCCACTGTGCTCCACCTGTTGGGACTGGATCACGAGAAGCTAACGTTTTATCACAATGGCATTAAACGACGATTAACCGATGTTCACGGCCACGTCATTAAAGAAATCCTGGCTTAAGAGCTGTTTTGACAGGCCTGGCAATTGCCAAGCAACGAGCACAGATCGCGGACACAGCTACTATTGTGGGCGACGACAAAGTCTCTTTGAGCTTGGAGGTCACGCTTAAAGGCAAGTTGCCGAGGTCTGGACTTGATGGCAAGAGTTCGTATAGAGTCAGGCGCGCAAATCTTCGACAACGGACAGACAATACTCTTAATGATGCGATCCCAAGCCATCTCTCTGGAAAGAATTACTTCAATAACCAAGGTCGAACTGGTCCAGCGATCCATCTTGGAAGCAATTTTTTCAGGGAAACTCCGACCCGGGGACCGGATTCTGGAGGCCAAACTGGCCAGTCAATTGGGCGTCGCTCAAGCTACGGTGAATGGGGCGCTATTGGAGTTGCACTCTCAGGGAGTTGTCTTCAAGTCTCTGAACAAGAGCACCACAGTGAGACGATTTGGTCCGGATGAGCTGGAAGCCTTGTTCTTGGTGCGTACATCCCTTGAATGTGTTGCTGCTGTCGCTGCATCACGTAACGCGACACCGAAAACTGTCGAACCCCTTCGCTTGTGGCTGGATCGAATGCGTTCCGCAGCACGTGTGAAGGATCTTTCCAATTTCTATCTGGCAGACTATGAATTCCATCAGGAACTCTATCGCCTCTCCGACAACGAGTTCCTGTTTCGAGCTTGTCAAGCAGTTGCGGCGGCCCCTTTTGCCTACCTGCTCAGCGGCAATATTGAACTCATGCCGATTAGTTATCTAGATATTGCTGACGACCACGAGGAGATCATCGAAGCATTACTCAAAGGTGAGGCGAAGTCTGCCGAAGTGATCGTGAGAAAAATGAAAGGGTGGCTCAAAGTGCAGTTTGAATTCCTAAAGGACACTCTTCCCACAAGAAAAGCGACACCGAAATCCTGAGTTTCGTATTTAGCGATACACCCAATCGTAACTAGCTCGAGATCAGGCTTCGAGCTCATACAAAGATTGGCGTTTATCTCTTTCATTTGATTCGATTCCAAGGCTCAGAGTAGATCAAAGAATCATTGTTTGGATTGGCCCCAAGTTTGCTAATCAATTATCGATAATCATCTAACAATAATTCTGGACTGCTGGGCTTTACGCAGTCGTTCACTTGATCCTCGGTACCACCCAGAATCCAATCAACTGACTCGGAGGCAACCAAAATGGAAGAAAACATGAAGTCAAAACGGGCGTATGTCCTGCTGGCGTTGCTACTCTTTCCAACTGCTGGTTGGGCTCAGAGTACCTACGGTCTGATCGTCGGAGTCGCCACCGATGAATCGAAGGCGACGGTTCCCGCAGCCACTGTTGTCGTGAAGAACGAGGCGACTAACATCGAACGGACCGTCACTACCGGCGACCATGGGGACTTCCGCGTGACGAACCTGCTTCCGGGAACTTACATCGTCACGATTGAGAAGCCCGGCTTCAAAAAAGGATCGAGTACAGGTGTGATCGTCCGGCTCAATGAGTCGACGCGCGTTGACTTCACCTTGCAGGTCGGTGAGGTGACCCAGACGGTGGAGGTTACCAGTGCAGCTCCGCTGCTGGAAACCGCCAGCTCAACCCTAGGACGAGTTATCACTAATGAAAAAATTGTTGAGCTCCCGCTCAACGGCAGAGACTTTAGATTCCGCTGCAAAACCCCACCCTGCGCGGAGTTTAGAGAAATGGGAGAGATTTTGTGTCGCACATTTGCCCTAGGTTGCATTTTCTCGTGATGGGTAGACCGTTTAGATCCCCCACGAAATCGCTGTTTTCAAGAATGAGGGGGTTTTGCAGCAGAATCACTTTACACGTTTGACCCTTCTGCTGCCGGGTGCTTCTCCAGGCGCTAGCGCGGGAACCGGGTTTCTCATTGGAGGCACAACTGTGGCCGTCACTGGGAATCGCAGCGATCAGAACAATTACACGCTCGACGGGGTAAATAATAACGAGACGTTTTTCAAGCATTACGGCATCCGCCCATCGCTTGATGCGATTCAAGAGTTTAAGATTCAAACCAACATCACCAGCGCCGAATATGGTGAGGCGGCAGGGGCCAATATTAACGTGGCAATCAAGTCGGGAAGCAATGGCTTTCACGGCAGCCTATTTGAATTTCTACGAAATGATGTTTTCGATGCCCGCGAGACATTCTCTGCCCGTAAGCAGAAGTTCCGCTGGAACCAGTTTGGGGCGACATTCGGTGGGCCCATTAGAAAGGACCAGACCTTCTTTTTCGGAAACTACGAAGGTTTCCGATTGCGCCGGGAGGGAAACTCATTAACGACAGTGCCTACAGCAGCCATGATGCGAGGTGATTTCTCGAGAAACGTTGATGGAACGCTGGCTCCGCAAATTTACGACCCATTGACCACGCGCCCGAATCCCAACGGGCCTGGTTTCATCCGCAACCCGTTTCCTGGCAACCTTATTCCCTCCAACCGATTTAACCCGGTGTCGCTGGAGTGGCAAAAGAACCTCTACGCTCCGAGCCCTGAGAATCGTCCAGGCAATCTCCTGAACTTTCAAAACCTGACCTCCACTGCGGGAACAGACGATCAATTTACCTTTCGCATCGACCATCAGTTCAGCGATAAGAACATGATATTCGGGCGATACTCCTATGCCGATTACGATCGGCTCCAACCCCAAGCTTTACCAGGTACCGAGGTCACTTTTCTTAACGAGTTTCGAAACTACGTAATCAGTGACACCCACCTGTTTAGCCCGACAACGATTCTGGATATCAAATTTGGATACAACGAAGACAACATCGAACGAGGGACACCTCCGTTGGGAACCGGAATTCCGGGACTCGTGGCGGTGGGCTTGCGCGACATTCCTGGCAAGTTCAGGGACAAGTTTGATTTCCCTTTATCAATGACTGTGCAAGGACTTGCAGGCGGCGGGCTGACCGCGTTTCAGTCAGGTCCTCAAAAAACATGGCAGATTCTTCCTTCGTTGAGCAAGGTTCAGGGCACGCACAATCTCAAGATTGGCGCTGATCTGAAGGTGCGTCATGTCCTGCACGACGGGGCCTTTGCTGACCTCCGGCATGACCGGCTCACGACCTCTGATCCGCAGGATACCGCAGGAATAACCGGCGTGCCTTATGCGAGTTTCCTACTCGGCTATCCTTCGAGTGCGGGCAGGACCTTACCTCTGAAAGCCCCAGGGTGCGACTCCTGCACCGAGGCACATATGAAACAGGATCTCTGGCACTTTTATGTGCAGGATGATATCAAGGTTAGTCGCAATCTCACGCTGAACCTCGGATTACGCTACGAGTACTCCTCCTGGTACCGCAGTCTGAACGATCCTCCCAACTCCTCCTGGTTCGACTCGCAGGCCGACGGAGGCCGGGGAAAGTTCGTTTGGGCGGGTCCGAATCCGATTACGGGCGAGGCTCCCAACACCACGCCCAGTTTTATTGCCCCTGATAAGAATAACTGGGCGCCTCGGTTCGGTTTGGCTTATCTCTTAGGACAGAAGACCACTATTCGCACTGGGTATGCGATCTTCTACGGCTCTAGTATCGCCTGGGAAGGCAACCATATGCGGGGCAACTGGCCATTTGCAGTCGGGCAGGATCTTCCAGTGAACCGACCTACGACTGAGAATCCATTGCCGCAAAATTCCACCAACAGTGCATTCCCTCCGTTGGACTTGAAAGGAGTCCCTCCCAGCGCACAGCACACGGCTCGGCGAGACAATCGAATGCCGTATGTGCAGCAGTGGAATTTCGGGATCCAACAACAATTGGTTGAAGACCTGGTTGTCGAAATCAATTATGTCGGATCCAAAGGAACCCGTCTTTCCGCTTTCATTAGCGGAAATGATGCCAGGCCAGGTCCCGGTGAGATTCAACCCCGGCGGCCTTATCCGCAACACCTGGGAGCTTTCAGCGAGAACCGTAGCGATGCGGTTTCCAGCTATCATGGGATGACTGTAAAAGTAGAGAAGCGTTTTTCGAAGGGTTTGAGCTATGGCGCCAACTATTCGTGGTCAAAATCCATCGATCTCAACTCGCAGTGGGGTGGAACCTCGCCACCAAATGCCTATGACGCTAGAGCCACCGCCATTGGCCTGTCTGACTTTGACCGCAGGCACATTTTCTCCAGTGACTTGGTTTATCTATTGCCTACATCCAGTCTCAGGGGATTTTCCGGCCATTTGGTGAATGGTTGGCAAATCAATGGCATTGTCCAGCTTCGTAGTGGTCGCCCACTCAACCCGACTCTGACCTTCGATAACGCCAACGTTGGATCGCGTGGGAATTTCCAGCGGCCCAATGTAGTGGGCGACATCGAAGGCCCGAAGACTCGCCAGCAGTGGTTCAATACTTCAGCCTTTGCGGTACCCCTACAATACACCTTTGGCAATGCGGGGCGTAACATCATTGAGGGACCAGGTTATGCCAATGTTGATTTTGCACTCTATAAGAACTTCGTTCTTCGAGAGGGTAAAGACCGCATTCAGTTCCGTTCGGAATTCTTCAACATTTTCAATCGAACGAACTTCAACAACCCGGGCACGGGTTTTGGCACGCCAGGATTTGGACGGATTACCGGCACTGATTCGGCACGTCAAATTCAGTTTGCTTTGAAGTACCTGTTCTGATTTTGTTCGTGTCAGCTGGTACAATGAATCCCGTTCAGGAAAGCTCCCATGGGCGTTTTCCTGAACGGGGTTTTTTTTGTTTGAGGCTGAATGAAACAACAGCGACAGCAAAGCAGCGCTGCCCTTCGACCCGCGTCGGTGCGCCATCCATGACGCGTGCGGGGATGCCCCGGCTCAAGGAGTAGCGCCTACCCGGTTTTTGGGTCTGCTGCTTTTCTTACAAATCCACAAATGCCGCAGAGCCAGCAACCAATCCTGTCCCATCACAATTTCCGGGAGACTATGCAGACGCTCTTGAAGCTACGGTGCTTTTGCGGAGGCATTCTCTTGAGCCTGTTGCCGACGGGATTTGTCGTCTGTGCGTCCCTGGCCCAGAAGTCCCAGCCGCCTTCGGGCGGCCTGGAACCGGTCATCCGGGCCGCGCGGATGGCAGAGCAACGCAAAGACTATGCCGCCGCCGCTGCAGCCTATGAAAAACTGGTCGCTCTACGTCCTGGGGATTCAGCGGCTTATCAAAGCCTGGGGCTCGCCTGGTACCTTCACGGAAGCCATGCGAAGGCCGTGAATCCCCTGGAACAGGCTCTGACGCTCAATCCACAACTCTGGGGTGCCCGGCTGTATCTCGGGATCTGTTATTTCCGGACAAACCATTTTCAGAAAGCAGTGGCTTCCCTGAAGCTCACAGAACAGGCCAAGCCCAAGGAGGCGATGGTGCTTTACTGGCTTGGGGCCAGCCAGTTGGCACTCAAGAACTTTGCCGAAGCGACGGCGAAGCTCGAACGCGCTAGTGCGATCTCTCCAAAGGATCCGGAGATTTGGTACACGCTGGCCAGGGCCTATGCAGATTACTCCGGATTTTTAGTCGAAAGGCTTCTCCAAACAGCTCCACAATCTGGCTCGGCCCGACTGGTGCAGGCAGAAGATTATTGGCGCGAGAACCTGACCCACCCAGCCTTGGAGTTGCTGTCAGAAGCTGTGGAAACGCAGCCTGGACTACCAGGGTTGCACTTGACAGCCGGCGAAATTCTCTGGCACGAAAGGAAGTTTGAAGAAGCCTCGCAAGAATTTCAGAAAGAGTTGACGGTTGACCCGGCCTGTCCCCAGGCTCATCTGCGGCTCGCCACTTATTATCAGATGGGTCAACAGCCAGAGGGCGAAAGGTCTCACCTTGAATACCTTGCTCGTCTGAAACCTCGCGATTCAGCCTCTGAGTCGCTGCAGTCGGCGCCGGACGCAGATGCGACGTTTCAAAGCGCGTCCGATTCGAAACGTCCTGCTCCGGCCGGAAGCACAGACCTGAAGGCGGCCCTTGCCCACTATGCACGAGGCGCGATGGCCAGGGCCATCGCGGACCTGAGATTACTGCTAAAGTGGAAGCCTGTAGATGTGGAAGCGCGCCGGCTGCTAGCCCGCTGCTTCCTGGTTGATGAGCAGTTCCAATCAGCGGTTTCCGCGTTGCAGGAACTTTTGAAGATCCGGCCCGAAGACCCCGAAGCTACTTACCTGCTGGCCAAAGCCTGCGAAACACTTGCCTCTCAAGTTGTTCAGAAGAGGGCCGCCTTGGAACCTGACTCCTACCGCATGTGGCTCCTTCGAGGCGAAGCTCACGAAAAGAGCGTACGGCGCGAGTATTCCAACGCGCTGGCCGAGTATCTTGAGGCGCTCAAGTTAAAACCTGAATCGCCAGGCGTCGCTTTTGCCGTAGGACGGATTCTTTGGAAGATGAACCGTTTCGATGAGGCCTTCTCGTATCTTGAAAAAGAGCTGGCGTTGAACTCGCATCACGGCTTGGCCAACTATTATTTGGGAAACATTTTCCTATCGCGCGCCGAAACCGAAAAAGCTCTCGCCAATCTGGACGCGGCGGTTCAGGCACAACCCAATCTCATCCAAGCTCACCGCGACCGTGGTCGTGCTCTAGCCAGCTTGAAGAGGTATGATGAGGCTATCCAGGCCTTTCAGAAAGTCATGGAGGCGAACCCGGAAGACTCGAGCATTCATGCCTTGATGGCGACCTCCTATCGGGCCATGGGCCGGCTGGAAGACGCCAAGCGCTCTGCACTGATCGCCCAGCAGCTCAGTGAGAAGCGTCGCCGGATGCCTGGAAAATGAGATGAATCCAGAGAGTCCAGGAAGACCCAGCAAACCTTCGATGAACCTGAGGATCTATCATTGTCAGTCGTTCAAATCGACAGTCGGCTTTTTCGCACTTCTATCCTGTTTCTCTTTCCCTATGACCTTCCTCGGCGAGGAGCGTCCGCTGGAAAGGCACCTTCGCCTAGCCCAGGTTCACTTCGACCAGTCGCGGTTTCAGCAAGCGATCGTTGAGTTGCAGAAAGTGATTGCCATCAATCCCTCGATTCCGGGCACCTACTATCAACTCGGATATTCCCACTGGAAGCTGGGAAACTTTACAGAAGCCCGCCGTCACTTTGAGAAAGAGTTGCAGTTTCAGCCGCCCGATCCTTACTCGCATTACTACCTGGGCCGCATCTTTCTGGCTGAAGGAAAAGCACCCGAAGCGCTCGCTCATTTCGAGAAAGTTCTCAGTTTGGCGCCGATTTTGGATACCTACCAGCAGGTAGGAAGCGCTTATTTGCTGGCTGGCCGGGTCGCGGAAGCGATTGAGGCGTTGGAGAAAGCGGTGAACCGGCATCCGGAACAGGGAGAAGCGCACTATAGGCTTGGACGCGCTTACCAGCGTGCCGGTCGAAAGGAAGGGGCTCAACGGGAGCTCAACCGGGCTCGGGAACTCAAATGGCAGGACCAGGAGGTCATGCAGCGTCTCCTGCGGTCTGAGGAATACTTGAAACAGAAAAAAACCCGCGAAGCGTCGGCCGCTGTCCAAGAAGTTGCTCAACTGCAGGATGCCGAGCTGTTGTCGTCGGTCGGGGTGCTCTTTGGCCGGTATGGTCTTCACCGCGAAGCACTGGATTTTCTGGAACAAGCTGCCCGTCTGGAACCTTCGCTGTTTGAAGCGCACTACAACCAGGGCGTCAGCTTGGTTGCGATCAAGGAATATGCTCGCGGTATCGAGGTGTTGCGGAAAGCGGTTCAGTTAAGACCCGATTCCTACGAAGCTCAGTCGCTGCTTGGGATGGCGCTGGTTCAACAGGGTCAAGGGGAGGAGGCGCTTCGGGCACTGCGGGCGGCGGCCAACCTCAAGACTGATAGCTCCCGCCTGCTGGCGCTGCTGGGGCTGAAGTACACGGAGGGCCGCTATTATAAGGAAGCCATTGCGGTGCTCCGAAAGGCTGTAGCCCTGGAGCCGTCGAATTCCGAATGGCGATTTCTGCTGATTCAGGCCCATTATTTAAATCAGGATTTTGAGCAGGCTCTGTCCGAAGCTCGCAAAGCGGCTGAAACTTTTCCCAGCCTGGCTCGCAGTCATTTTGAACTGGCGCAGCAACTAAGCAACATGGGAAATGTGCATGAGGCGCGGCCTCTTCTCGAGAAGGCTTTGAGCCTGGATCCGCAGTTGGTTGAAGCTCAGACCTCGCTTGGCGATGTTCTCTTGAAGCAAGGCCAGGTCGAAGAGGGCGTGCAAATCTTTCGTGCAGCGCTCAAGCAGCGACAAGGGCTGATCGAAGCGCACATCGGAGTCGGCAAGGGTCTGTTGCAGTTGAAGCGCTACGACGAAGCCGCTACCGAGATGGAACAGGCGATTCGCCTCTTCCCGGATCAGCCGCAGCTTCATTTCCATTTGTTCCAAGCTTATCGCGCGTTGGGACGGGACCTAGACGCTGCCCGCGAATCTCAGGTGTTCAGCCGATTGAACCGTGAGCGCATGAGGCGGCGTGACCAGGAGACCGAGCGAGCTTTTGTTCCGTAAGGCCGCCCTAAGCCGAACATGCATTGTGCACTGCTGCCTCGACTGATGAATCTAAGAGTCCAAAGTCTTGTCGTCTTACTGCTCCCGCTCCTGTTCGACGCGATGTGGTCTGGCACCCCTGAGCCGGCCTTAGTCGATATCACCAAGGACTCAGGACTCGGCGGGTTCAAGAACGTTCAAGGCACAGCGGCCAAGCAGCACATTATCGAAACAATGGGTGGAGGGGCCGCGTTTCTCGACTATAACCGCGACGGCAAGCTGGACCCTCTCCTGGTGCGAGGTACCACGGTTGAGCGCTTCCGTGAAGGTGGTGATTGGGTGTGCGCTCTGTACCGGGGTGATGGGAAAGGGCATTTCCAGGATGTTACGGCGGACGCAGGTATTACCGCACGCGGCTGGGGCATGGGCATCGCTGTGGGCGATATAGACAACGACGGTTGGGAAGATATTTACGTGACGGGTTATGGTTCGCATTTTCTGTTCCACAATCTCGGGAATGGAAAGTTCGCAGATGTGACGGCTCAAGCCGGAGTGGCCGACTTGCGCTGGAGCGTAGGTGCGGCGTTCGCTGACATTGACCGAGATGGCGACCTCGATCTGTACGTGGCGAACTATCTGGTCTACGAACTTGACCGTCTGCCGAAGCGGAGCGCGGCCTGCACTTATCGTGGGTTTGATGTCTTTTGTGGACCTCGCGGCCTGCCGGGTTCGCGAGACGCGCGGTTCTTGAACGATGATCTCTATCCCGATGCCGATCGCTTTGGCATGGGGCTCAAGTACAAACAGCGCAAACTCTTGTTCCTGAATCAGGCAGGCAAGGGGTTCAAGGAAACTGGTGACAGTTGGGGGACCTGCCTTGAATCAGCTTGACAACAGTCGTGGAGCGGCCTGCGGAGACTTTGACAACGACGGCGATCTGGATGTGCTCATCAATAATCAGGACGGCCCCCCAACGCTCCTGCGTAATGACGGAGGCAATCGCAATCATTGGCTGATGCTGCGTTGTCTGGGCAGGCGAAGCAATCGGCTGGCTATAGGCACGCGGTTGATTGCGCGAGCAGGATCGTCCCAGCAGATACGCGAGATTAAGGCGGGCTCCAGCTACGGCTCACAGAACGACTTGCGAGTACATTTCGGACTTGGAGCTGCTGACACCATTGACACACTGGAAATCCGCTGGCCGTCGGGAAAGGTTGACCGTCATGAGAAGGTAATGACCGATCAACTCCTGACTATAGAAGAACCGGCGAAGGAGAGAGGACCCAACACTGCTTCAAGCCCGTAAGGAGTTTGGTGCCGCGTTTTGCAGTGAAGTGATTGGTGAAAACACTTGCCAGCCAAGTCCGGCAGCTTATCCTGCCTGAGAAGAGCGTACAGCAGACATACTCGGAAGGCGGAGCCGCTGGTCAAGCCAATCGGCTCACATTCCGGGCTGGATGATCTCGCATTCTTTACCCCACGACGTCGATCTCCTCGTTGATCGTAGGATAAAAACTCAGTGAAAGGACGACTTTTCCCGGGGTGGGGCGGCCGAAAAGAGTGGCAGGATCAATCCTGACCTCAAAATAGAGGAACTGATCCAGACTCCTGATCGTAGCCGGATCGCTGGGACCCTTCAGCACGGTGTAGTTGCGAACCGTTCCGTCCTGCCGCACTTCTGCTTCAATGGTGATGGGCTCCTTCACCTTTTGGAAGTTTTCCCATTGTACGAGTTGCGAAGGATACAGCAACTGGGGGCGAGGTTCGGTAAAGAGGCCGGATGGAATGTCAGTGCCGCTGGCATTCAAATTCGAACCCGTGAAGAAAATGCTGAGCAAAGGTATGAAGAACAAACAAGTCAGTATTACGCCGCTCACAGCCGGAATCGCGAAGGGCTGCAGAGAGTCTTTCAAGCGGTTAATGGCGCCAGCCGGGATCCAAGCGCCGGTGTGTTTCGAGGCCTGAATCTTCATGCGCAACTCGAGACCCTCAGGGGCTTCTCGGCGGCCTAACGAACGCATCACCTGCTGAAGCGATTTAAGCTCGTGCAACTCTCGGGCACATCCAGAGCAGGAGGCCAGGTGCTTCTCGATGCTTTCCGCTTCCCGCCAGGAGAGCGAGTCATCAATGTACGCGTTCAATAATCTCAGCGATTGCTTGCATTCCATAGCCCACCCCTTGATGACACATCTCATGGCCACACGCTCAGCCGCGTCTTGAGTGAAAAGCGTGCCGTTGTGGCTGCCGGCTCTGGGACTTCAAGACCGACTCAAGCTTGGTTTTCATTTCGGATCGGGCCCTCCAGAGCCGGGACTTGACGGTTCCCAATGAAAGACCCAGGGTTTCGGCGATTTCCTCGTACGAAAGTCCTTCAATGTCACGCAGCACCGCCACTACTCGGTGCTCAAAGCTGAGTCCGTTAAGAGCTTTTTGAACCTCGCGCTCCATTTCCATTTGCGCGCAAGCGGATTCTGGAGAGGGTCTGGAGTCTGTGACTTCAACCAACCGAGTACCGTTGGGGGCAGTGTCATCAATTGAAACCGGAACATTCCGCCGCCAGCGTTTCCACCAGCGCTGGCGGTTTAAGCTTTCAGAGATCGCAATGCGGTAGATCCAAGTTTTGAGGCCACTCTCCCCACGAAATGTCTTGATCCCCTTAAAGATCTTCATGAAGGTCTCTTGCACCGCGTCAGAGGCCTCCGACGCATCCCCGAGAATCCGGTAAGCGACGTTATAGATTGGGGCTTGATAAAGATGAATGAGCGTCTCGAAAGCCTCGTCAGAGCCAACCTGCAGCCTGTCCACAAAGGCGACTTCATTTTCAACGAACTCAAACCCAATCTCGAAATTGCTCAAGACTGTTGCTCCTCAGGAGAGATGATGCCAACCACTGTTCCTAGATTGTACCGCACCTTCCCCGAGAAACGGAACATCCTCCCGGTACCGGTGGTGATCATCCTCATTTGTTCCGGATTCCTGAGCCTGCTCAACTATTAGACACCCCATCTGGGCAAAATGTTCCTTGCGAACTGGGGCGTTCTGAACGTGAATCTTTTTGCCAGATGACTGCCCCAATACCGTTGAATTAGCAGGCCGGGTCAAAGCGAAATGAGTTAGGACCTCAGCCAAATAGTCTAAAAACCACAAACGCAGAACCGGAAAACCACATTGTCTTTTTCAGGCCAAAGACTTAAGATTCTCTCACATTGATGCTCCAGGTTCACGTTCGTCTCCTAGCAAGAACTTGAGCTGCTCTCAGAAGGCTTGGGCGAGGGGAAGCTAAAGAAACTACAGGCAGTTTTAACGATAAGGCGCGGTGTATTGAACTTTATCTCGAATAGGAGGCCTACGATGAAAACCGTTCGCCAGCTTTTGCAGGTCAAGGGGGACCATGTTTGTTCAGTCTCGCCTGAGACAACGGTCTACGCGGCGCTCAAAGTTATGGCCGACAACAACGTTGGCGCTTTGCTGGTACTTAACCAAGGCATCCTCGCCGGCATCTTTTCTGAACGCGACTACGCCAGGAAGGTTGCCTTGCGGGGAAAGTCTTCCAAAGACACGCGTGTTGAGGAAATCATGACCGAAAAGGTGGATTGTGTCAGCCCTTCGCAGTCCGTGCATGAGTGCATGGGGTTGATGACCCGGAAGCACATCCGTCATCTGCCCGTCATGGAAAACAACCAGCTGGCGGGTGTGATTTCGATTGGAGATGTGGTCAAGGCGGTGATCTCTGAACAGGAGTTCAAGATCGAACAACTTGAAAGCTACATCACAGGAGTCCCGGCCACCCGGGACGTCGGCGTTTGAAGAGGGAAAGAACAGGAATGCAGCCCGCTTGGTTCCCCGCTTGGTTCGATGATGCGTCGTTCGACCGCCGTCAATGGTTGAAGTATGGCACCTTGCTAGGAAGCACGCTAGGAGGTCTTGCCGTGTCCGGTGAGGCGGCGTTGCCTTCTTCTGCAAGCTCACTGCAGCGTTCCGGCAGGCAGTACGCGATGAAGAAGTCCATTAATCTTTGGGCGTTTCCCTATCCCGCCAAGATGACGCTGAAGGAGTGTTTCGAGCTAGCCAGACGCGCCGGCTTCGATGCGGTCGAAGTGAATTACAACCTGGAAGGCGATCTGTCCCCGGCTGCGGGCGAAAAGGAACTGGCTGAGATCCGCAGCATGGCGGAGAAAACCGGTGTTGCCATTAGCGGTGTCTGCTCGTTCCTTTTTTGGCCATATCCACTCACGGCTAATAACGAAAGTGTTCGCGCCAGGTCTCTGGAGATTGCTTCAAAAATGATCCGCGCCGCGCACCATCTCGGGACCGAGAATCTCCTGGTCGTTCCCGGAGCGGTCTACATTCCCTGGCTCAAAGATTCCGAGGAAGTTCCTTACAAAATTTGCGATGAACGGGCTCGTGCAGCCATCCGAAAGCTGTTGCCCGAAGCTGAAAAGTTGAAGGTGTTTCTCAATATTGAGAACATTTTCTTCAACGCGTATCTGATGAGCCCGCCAGACATGATTGAGTTCGTAGATAGCTTCAAGAGCCCGCATGTCCAGGTACATTTCGACACGGGCAACATCATGCCGTTTCAGTTTCCCGAACATTGGATCCCGATGTTAGGAAAGCGGATCAAGAACATTCATTTCAAGGAGTACTCGAAAAAGGGCACCGATTTCAGTCTCGAGAGCTTTCGTCCCTTGCTCGATGGCACCACCAACTGGCCCGCCGTAATGGAGTCTTTGGATCAAACAGGCTACCGGGGCTACCTAACCTTCGAGTACTTCCATCCTTTCAACCATTACCCTGAAGCCCTTGTCTACCAGGCATCCGATGCCCTGGATCGGATGCTTGGACGGGTGGGCCGCACCTGATGATTTCTATGAAGCGTCTGCCTCACACTCTAACTCTTGCCGCAGTTCTGATCGCCGTTTGGTCTTTGTCGGCTCTGGCTCAGCAGCCCGCGTCTCCCCGGTTCAGCCGCGACGACCTCGTGTTCTTTGAAGAGAAGGTCCGGCCGCTGTTGCACAACCAATGTCTGATGTGTCACAGCCGCGAAAAGAAAACCAGCGGCCTGTCGCTGGAAACACGCGAGGAAATTCTGACGGGCGGTAACCGCGGACCGGCAGCGGAACCTGGAAAGCCAGATCACAGCCGCCTCCTCCAAGCGCTCACTTTCACGGGCGATTTGAAGATGCCGCCCACGGGACAGTTGAAGCCCGAAGAAATCGCTGTATTCAAGCATTGGGTGGAGGCAGGACTTCCCTGGCCGGAAGATCGGACGCGAGTTGCCCAACAGACCCCATCCACGCATTGGTCTTTTCAACCACCGAGGCAGTCTGGCGAGCCGTTGCTGAAGGACAAGACTTGGCCGCGCAATTCCATCGACAAGTTCGTGCTTGCCAGGTTGGAGAAGGAAGGGCTGAGGCCATCGCCAGCGGCAGACAAAGTGACTCTGATCCGCCGCTTGAGCCTCGACCTGCTGGGATTGCCACCGGCGCCAGCAGATGTGGATGCGTTCTTGTCTGACAGGCGGCCTGATGCCTACGAGCGTCTCGTTGATCGCTTGCTGGCTTCAAAGCACTACGGCGAGCGCTGGGCGCGGCACTGGCTGGACATGGCGCGCTATGCGGACACAAACGGATTCGGCTTTGACCGTGCCCGTGTGATGTGGCGCTACCGCGACTGGGTGATCCATTCGTTGAACCAGGACATGCCCTTCGATCAGTTCGTCATCGAGCAACTCGCTGGTGATCTGCTGCCGAACGCCACGCTTGATCAGAAAGTTGCGACGGGCTTTCACCGCAACACCATGATTAATGAAGAAGGCGGAGTCGACCAGGAGCAGTACCGCATCGAGGCCGTGTTCGACCGGGTCAAGACGACGGGTGCTGCTTTTCTTGGCTTGACGACGGGTTGTGCGCAATGCCACGACCACAAATACGACCCCATCTCGCAGCGCGAGTTTTACCAGCTCTTTGCTTTTTTCAACAATCAGGACGAGCCCAGCTTGCAGATTGTTCGACCCGGGCAAGTGGACGACTACCGGAAGATCTCTGCTGAATATGCTGTCGAACGGCTGCGGCTGCAGGGCGACATTGCGCAGCGCAACCAGGAAATCATCACATTGCTTCCTGCCTGGGAAAGCAAGTTGCGGGCAGCAGAACGGCAGAGCCTGCCCAGCAACGTTCAAGCGATTTTTAAGGTGCCGCCAGCCGCACGCGAACTCGCTCAGGTGGAGGACTTGGAGAAGTTCTACAAAGAGAGCGATACGGAATATCAAGCGCGGTTGCGTGCGTTGGATCAATTTTTGGAGACGCCCAGCGACCGGAATCCCAATCAATTCACAGCCATGGTCCTTCAGGAAAGGGACACTCCGCGCCCGACGCACGTTCTGGTACGTGGTGATTTCCTCAAGCCAGGGGTCAAAGTTTGGCCCGACGTTCCTGCCGTGTTGCCGCCCCTGGAAAAACGCGACACTTCCAACCCGAGCCGCCTGGATCTGGCACGCTGGCTTGTCTGCGACAAAAACCCCCTCACTGCACGGGTGAGCGTGAATCGGGTTTGGCAGCGCTATTTCGGCAGAGGCCTCGTGAAAACCGTGGAGGATTTCGGCACCCAGGGTGAAAAGCCCTCGCATCCCGAGTTACTCGACTGGCTGGCCTCGGAGTTCATGCGGCAGGGCTGGAGCCAAAAGGCTCTTCATCGGTCGATCGTCACTTCCGCCACCTATCGCCAGTCTTCGAAAGTCACTCCTGAGCTGAAGGAACGCGACCCTGAAAACATCCTGCTGGCGCGCAGTCCGCGCATGCGAGTGGAAGCCGAGATTGTTCGAGACATTGCCCTGACCGCCTCCGGCCTCATTCAACATCGCATCGGCGGCCCAAGCGTGCTGCCACCCCAGCCTGCGGGTGTCACGGATCTCAGCCGCGGAAATCTCATCTGGGTGACAGCCACCGGTCCCGACCGCTACCGCCGAGGCATGTACACCTTCTGGAAGAGGACTTCACCGTATCCTGGAATGACGGTCTTCGACGCGCCGACGGCCGATGAAGCCACCGTGCAGCGCATTCGGTCCAACACGCCGTTGCAGGCCTTGACGACGCTGAACGACGAAGTGTTCGTGGAGGCTGCTCAGGCTCTGGCGTTACGAGTCATCCGCGAGGCGCAGCCAGACGATCGAGCGCGTTTACGACATGGATTCCGACTTTGCCTGTCGCGTGAACCCGACACAGTTGAAGACGCAACCCTGTGGAACATTCTAAGCCAGGAGCAGGAACGATTTCGGCAGAAACCCGATGCCGCCAAGGCCCTCGTGCCTAAAGACGCTCCAGCGAGCTTGGTGCCGGCTCAATATGCTCCTTGGTTCAGTCTCGCGCGAGTCTTGCTGAATCTGGATGAAACGATTACGAGAGAGTAAGCTGGTTGTTGGCCGGTAGTCGTCATTCTCGCGCAGGCGGGAATCCAAGGCCAGACCTTTGGTCTGGCCACTGGAGATTGGACGTTTGTGAAGCGGCAGGAGGCCGCTTCTCTATTGAGCCCAGCGGGGCGTCAGAGACGGTAGCCCAGGGCTTTACCAGCGGCAGGAGCCGCTGGTAAAGCCCTGGGTCAGTGTTCCCACAATTTGTTCCCGCTCCCCCAACTCGGGACCGCCGTCCCCGTTTTTTGTGTTGGGGGAGAGGGCTAGGGTGAGGGGAAAGACCCGGCTCATTTGCGAAAGTCATGCTTCGTGCCGAGAAATGTTTGGAGAACAACGAAACGCGAGACTAGCCACTAGGTAACAAATGGCCCCCTCTCCCGACCTCTCCCCCCGAATCACCCAAAAGCGGGTGATTCGGGGGGAGAGGAGAAGAATTGGTCGGAACGCTGACCCAGGGCGTCGCGAGGGGATACTTCCCTCGCGACGCCCTGGGCTACATTCTCACGCCCCTTCAAGTTGTGCAAAATGGCAATCCTTCAATAAGTTGGTTGCCTGACATTTTGCACAACTACAGATTGCGTCAAAACTGCCTGCTTTTTGGCGGTTTTGCGTAATCTACAGGGCTTTCAAGATGAAGCAGCGGCATCCATGCTGCTGCACTTCTAAAAAATGTCCAATCAATTTCCAGAGGCTAGACCTTTGGTCTGGCCATTCCAATTTGCCCCCTTACGAAGGGAGACTACAGGGGGTCTCAGCCGATGTCCAGACCCCCTGCCGCAAAAAGCGCGGCGTCCCCCTTGCCAAGGGGGGGACAAAAAAAGTTCGACAGGCACGCAGATGTATAGAGTCCAGGGATTCCCGCGCAAGTGGGAATCCAGGACTGCGAAGATCGTGGTGGTTGCCCGGTAAGTCGAAGCAGGCCCCATGTGGATTTCTCTGGGAGAAATCAGATGAACAAACGCAGCTTTGAAACTCAGTCACTCAAACACATCACTCGCCGCTATTTTCTCGAAGATTGCTGGAGCAGCATTGGTGCGATCGCTCTGACCTCCTTTTTCAATGAGAGGCTCTTTGCAGAAGCCGTCAACCCAATGGCGCCGCGCAAACCCCACTTTCCGGCGAAAGCCAAGCGCGTTTTGTTTTTGGGTATGTCGGGTGGCCCCAGCCAACTGGATCTTTTCGACTTCAAACCCAAGCTCAACGAGCTTCACGGGAAGCCGATTCCAAAATCAATCGTTGGAGACCAGCGCTACGCGTTCATCAAGCCGGAATCGCCGCTGCGAGGCACCGAGCGGAAGTTCAAAAAGCATGGCCAATGCGGCATGGAGATCTCGGAGTTGCTGCCACACACCGCCTCAGTGGCTGACGATCTTTGCCTCGTCCGCTCCATGACCACGGACCTGTTCAATCACGCTCCGGCCGAGCTTTTTCTTTTTACGGGTTCCGGCCGCCCGGGCCGTCCCAGCATGGGAAGCTGGGTGACTTACGGACTCGGCACCGAAGCCAAAGGGTTGCCCGGTTTTATCGTTCTACACTCGACCAGCCGGGGCTGGAATCCTGGCATCCAGGCCGGTGCCTCCTGCTGGTCCAGCGGATTTCTACCCACCACGCACCAGGGCGTCGTGTTGCGAAACAGTGGCGACCCCGTGCTGAACTTGTCCGATCCACATGGGGTTGATCTCCAGATGCAACGTGACTGCATTTCTGCAATCAACAAACTCAACGGGCACCGCCATGATATTACCGGAGACCCGGAGATTGCGACCCGCGTTGCTGCATACGAGACGGCCTACCAGATGCAGATCGAAGCGCCCGAAATCACCAACATCAGCCGTGAACCCAAATCTATTCTAGAAATGTATGGCGCCGTTCCTGGCCAGATGTGCTTCGCCAATAACGCGCTGCTCGCCCGCCGTTTGCTTGAGAACGGTGTTCGCTTTGTGAGCCTTTACCATAAAGGCTGGGATCATCACGGCACCGATCCCAACCAGGGCCTCATCACTTCCAATCTCGAGCAGGCCTGCCTCGATGTTGACCAAGCTTGTGGCGCGCTCATCAAGGATCTAAAGCAGCGCGGCATGCTGGAAGACACACTGGTGATCTGGGGAGGCGAGTTTGGCCGCACTCCCATGGGGCAGGCGCCGCACCCAAACGACCCCAATAATTTTCAAGGACGTGACCATCATCCAAACGCTTACACGATCTGGCTGGCTGGCGCTGGTATCAAAGGCGGACAGACTGTTGGCGAGACCGACGAACTCGGATTTCACATCACCAAGGATCGGATCCACGTCCATGACTTGCAGGCGACCATCCTGCACCTGCTCGGCATCGACCACACCAAGTTGACTTTCCGGTTCCAGGGCCGTGATTTCAGGCTGACCGATGTGGCTGGAGAGATCGCTCATAAGCTGCTGGCGTAGCCCGGTACCGACGGTAGGGACGCGGTGCTCCGCGTCCCTGTCACCATCGGACGCGCAGCAGCGCGTCCCTGCCGTCGGCGACGCGGTGGTCTGAAGATTGGACGTTTTTTCCGGTCAGCCGCACGGCCTTTCGGTTGCTATGGCCGTGTTGTTCCCAAGTGCGCAACGAAACAAGCGCTTCGTTGTCGGAACACACTAACTCGACACGAAGTGTGTGTCTGACGTGGCCACCCTGGGAGCGCGGGCGTCTCGCCCGCCCCGGAGTTTCTACATTTGTCCCCTTTTTCCAAGGGGGCGCCGCGTTTTTTTGCGGCAGGGGGTCTACATTGGTTCGTAGCACACCCCCTGTGGTCCCCCTTGCAAAGGGGGACAAACCTCTGGCCGAAGGCCACGGGTTGCGGACGGGACGTCCGCGCTCCCAGCGTGGCTTCGCCATTCCAAAAAATGTCCAGCCTGCAGGGGGTAGGTGACCTGTCGGCCTTCCGACAGAATTAGATGTTTGAGTTGGAGGGGCGGAAATCTGAAGCACGCATTGCAGAATGTGACATGTTCAGCCCCCCTTGAGCGAGGATGAGGATGAGGTCAATTTATGTCGGGAATGCTATCTGCTATCGTCTGCATCTTGTTTGTTACTGGAGGTTCCTTGCTCGCTCAAACGCCCTTTGTAAATCCCGTTAAGAAAGCTCTGAAGGAAGGCAAGCCGGTCATCGGCGCCACGATTACAACGGCGAGTCCGGATGTGGCTGCCACGCTGGCCTCCAGCGGTTTTGATTTTCTTTGGATTGAAATGGAGCATAGCCCGCTGACGCTGGAAACGGTGCGCTCCATGATCCTGGCCACACGCGGCATGAAGGCCATGCCCTTCACACGAGTTCCTGTGAACGAGCCGTTCATGGCCAAGCGCGTGCTCGATGCCGGCAGCCTCGGCGTCGTGTTCCCTTTCAGCAGTACCCGCGAGCTGGCTGAGCAGGCGGTGAAGTCCTGCAAATATCCTCCCTTAGGCATCCGAGGTTTTGGCCCAAGTCTGGCAGCGCCGCGCTGGGATTTTGTGGGGCAGAGTTATCCCGAGTTTGCAAACGAGAATGTGATGGTCATTCCCATCATCGAACAGAAGCAGGCGGTCGAAAATATTGACGCCATTGCCTCAGTTCCCGGGATTGACGTTTTGTTTATCGGTGCGAGCGATCTGTCTTACTCGCTCGGCGTTGGCGGGCAGCGCGAGCATCCTCTCGTCCAGGAGGCACTCGCGAAGGTGCTGGCGGCCGGAAAGAAATACAATGTGCCTGTGGGCTATCCGAGCGGGAATCCGGCAGAGATCAAGAAACTCATGGCGCAGGGATTTCTCTTTTTTCAGGCGACGACCGACTTGGGTCTGATGAAAAGCGCCGCGACGGAATTGCTCAACGGCGTTCGGGGATCCGCTCCATCTCCATCCAAGCCACCCGGTTCGATTTACGGAGACAAATGAAGTCCCCCTTAACAAAGGGGGCAAAGGCCGCAGGCCTTGGGGGGTTGTCTTGGCAGGTCGCAAACTGTATGCGACATCCCCTGCGCGGTTTCTCCGAAACCGCTGTCCCCTTATCTTAAGGTGGACTTGCATACGGCGACATTCGGCCTGACTGTGACGTGCTCCTGCCGCCAAAAGCTCCTGATCCCTTCGCCAGTCTTTCATACACCGCTCTCGCCTTCTGAAACAGGGCGATCATCTCTTGCCGGTGGCTGGCCTCCTTGAAGCCCGGCTCTGCGCGATAGAACGCGATCTCCCGTTCAATCCAGTTCAGTAAGAATTGCGCATCCTGAGCGACAACTCCCGTGTCGCCATCAAATTTCAGATAGATCGGGCTTGTATGCGCGAACCGGATGGTCGATCCCGCTCGCTCAAAGCAGCGAGCCACGAACCAGCCCGATTCTCTGACCTTGCTGCTGAAACGAGCGCGCCACTTGCCTGAGGCATCGGGCGCCCGACTGGTATGCACGGTGCGGCCTTTGAAGAGAACCTCCACGCGATCCAACGGATGCATCGTCGCTGCTTCCACCTCAACATTTACCGAGACAGGCTGGCGCCTACCGAGGTTCAGCGTCGAGCCGACCTCGGCGCCATTGACCTTCAGGAACAGCATCGGACCGTTGGTCGCGAAGCTGCGACCTTGCTTCAGAGCTTCGAACCACGTGGCGTAACTGAAGGGTTTTGGGGTCTTCACGTAAACCCGATTGTAGCCCAGCGGCGCGGCCTTCACTCCGGAAGCGCTGCCTGCCGAGACCGGCAGGCGAAAGCCACAATTCAGAAAGCGGTAGTAGACCTCCATGCTCCACAACGGCATTCCGGCGACGGTGTTGAACTCCGGCCTGTCCTTCGGGATCATGCCCCAGGAATCCGTCTCCAACTCGACGTCGTGGCGGTTGAAGTGATTGTGCACGATGCCTGCAAAATCGATGTGACCCAGGGCCACCAAGGCTGCGATGTCGCGCCACACGATCTTCTCCGCATCCACGTAGCCGCCTTGGACATGGGCCGCCTCACAGAACCGGTCGTTCGGAGGGTAGAGACGATAGCCCTCAAACGGGACCAACGATTTCAGCCCTAGCAGATCAACAGCCCCTGGACCTTCCTTTAGCCGCTCCACTTCTTTGTCGAGAAGACTGTAGACATGCGTTGGATCTACCTTTCTGAACGGCTCGGTGGTAGCGGGGGCGTTGGATCGTTGCCGGTCTTCCCAAACCCAGTCGGCGATTACCGGAGCAAGGTTCAGATCTTCGGCAAGAAGCAGGCTGGCGATTTGCTCCGGCGGACGGTGATTGTGCAGGTCTCCGGAGTACCAACCCCGCTGATTCATGTCAATCCAGCGAGTGAGACGGACGGTTTCTGAGTGAGTTTTGCCTGCTTGAAGCGTCAACCGTGATTCCCAAGGTTGATACTCGGGTCCGCGTTCAACCTGAAGAAGGTAACGGCCCGGTGAAAGAGCGATGTCGAAGGTTCCCTCGGTGATGAAATGATGCTCCAGCCGCTTGTCATAAGTGAACACGCCGGCAGGATTCAGCGGTTTGCCGCTTTCATCCGTGAGATAACAGCGAGCCGGAACCTGCTGGCGGTTGCCGGCATCCCGCACCTCAACGTGCAACGAGGCGACTGACGCAACAGAGTGTTCCGCCGGCGCGGCATGAAGCTGCCAGGCCAGCAGGGCCAAGCCGCCTGTTGCCAGTGAAAAGAGGACTCCAATTCGTGGGAGGCCCAAGTGCATTTCGCGAGTTTGGGTGCGAAGCCGCGTCACCCAGTAGCTCTTGAGTCCGTTCCAGCGCTTCACGACGACCCACCTCACCCTTTCACGTAAGCAAGTTTCTCTGCCACTTTGCCGTTGCGCACTCGAAACACATCGACGCCACGCAGGTGCCAAGGCTGGCCGTCTCTCGTCTTCCGGTAGATCCATCGGACCACACAGCGATCTCCGGCTGCGAATATCTCTTCAGCTTCAAACAGCGCGTCGGGAGAATTCTGAAAGAGTCCTTCCCAGAACGCTCGCACTTCCGTCTGACTTTGATAGCGTTTCCCGTCCGGTGCAGGATTCGTGTTCTCAAAAACACAGTCGTCTGTCATCGCTGCCATGACGCCGTCGATGTCGTGACGATTGAAGGCTTCGTTGAAACGCTTGATCGATTCAAGTGTCGCGAACGATTGCAAATCAAAGGACTGGTCGATGTCCATGCCGCCTCCTCGCGTGCATCTCCGATGAGATTGATGCCGTCGAGCCTTGGGGAACCTGACCCGCAAGAGGTTACAGCCTTTCCGGCATTTCGTGTAGACTCTTTCGGGAGGAAGTTTTCATGTCAATCTGGGATCTGTTTCGGGTTGAGCCAAAGCAGCGACCAGCGTCGGCGAGTGCTGAGACCGAAAGCGTACGCAGAATCACCGACGTTCTGGATCAGATGGAGGCTGACCGTGCCCGCTATATAGCGGCCTTTGCTTACATCCTCAGCCGGGTGGCGCGCGCCGATCAGGAAGTCAGTCCGGAAGAGACACGGCTGATGGAAGAAATCGTTGCCAAACAGGGTGAATTCGCGGAAGAGCAGGCCATCATCGTGGTTCAGATGGCCAAAATGCAAAGCACCCTATTCAGTGGCATCGAAGATTATGTCGTGACGCGCGAGTTCAACGGCATCGCCACCCGGGAACAGAAGTTGGCATTGCTACATTGTCTTTTCGCGGTGTCTGCTGCCAATCACTCGATTTCCAACTTCGAAGATGCCGCCATTCGGCAGATTGCCAGGGAACTGAAGCTGACGCACAAGGATTACATTGAGGTGCGGCTTCGCTATCGGGATCATCTGGACGTGCTCAAGGACTCGTAATTCACTCGCCGGTCCAGATGACTACACCGTTTTCAGATTCGAGAGATTTCCTAAACAAGAGAGTGACGGTCAAGATAGACAGGCCTTTGGGTTCTAATCATCCGCACCATGGGTTTGTCTACCCAGTGAACTATGGATTTGTTCCCGGTGCTCCTGCTCCCGATGGAGAGATGCTGGATGCCTACGTTCTGGGTATCTGCGATCCAGTCGTCGAGTTTCAGGGTAAGTGCAATGCGGTGATTCATCGGACCAATGACGCAGACGACAAGCTGATCGTCGTTCCGGATGGCACTGAATACAGTGATGAACAGATTCGAACATCGACCGACTTCGTGGAACAGAACTTTGAATCCGTCATCATCCGATAATAGGATCACCTGCTACCCACGAAGCTCAAACTTCGGTCAAATTTGAGAACTCCCTCTCCCGTTCGTGGGGAGAGGGTGGCCAAAGGCCGGGTGAGGGGTCAAAAACCAAGGAGCCCCGTCCCTTAGCGGTCCGAGGTCGCTCGCTACAATCAGGCAACCTCCAGAATCTCGTGAACGAACTCCTCAACCTGGTCAGCCGCTACGGCTATCTACTCATCTTCTCAAACCTCTTTCTGGAGTCGGTCGGACTGCCCATCCCGGCAGCTCCCATTCTGGTCGCCGCCGGAGCCGCCGCCGCTTTAGGCAGCTTCAAGATTCTGAACGTTCTGCTGATCGCCCTGGTCGCCAGCTTGCTGGGTGACTTGTTGCTGTTCCTGGCCGGGCGCTACACAGGCTGGGCGATTTTGGGTTTCTTGTGCCGCCTCTCGGTAAACCCAGAAACGTGCATTTTGAGGTCCGCAGAATCGTTCTACAAGCGCGGCCGCTTGACTCTCGTATTTTCAAAGTTCCTGCCAGGCATCAATACCATGGCCCCGCCCATCGCGGGCAGCATGAACATGCGACTGGCAGAATTCCTCGGATTGGATCTTCTGGCAGCGTCGCTCTATATCTCTCTGTTCGCCGGTCTGGGATTCTTCTTTAGCCACTTGGTGTCAGCCCTCGCAGACGGCATTGCTTCGCTGTGCCACATGTTCTATTGGGCGCTGCTTCTCGGTCTCGTCGTCTATTTGATCTACCGTCTGCGCAATTACTGGAAGGGCCGCCTGTACCGCAACGTTGCACGAGTCAGCGCGAGAGCTGGCTGCGAAGCTTGCTTCGAACGAGGGCAGCTCCAGGGTGTTGGTGGCCGATACGCGCAGCCATGGTTACTACGACCGGGGAGCCATGCGCATTCGAGGCTCGCTGCGGTTGGATCCGAATGCCATTCTGGAAGAAATGAGCCACCTGCCGAAGGAGAAGGAAATCTACCTCTACTGCACCTGACTGCGCGAGGCCACGAGCGCCCGTGTGGCGCACATCCTCAGCCAGAATGGCTTTGACGCTCGTGTCGTCGTGGGCGGCTTCAGCGCCTGGCGGCGGGCGGGGTATCCCATCGAGCCCGTCCCGCCGGGGGATGTCGTGCGATTGCCACGATTTCGTTGAGAAGCCAACATGAAGTTCTCGCGTGTGCAGCAACTCGGTATCTGTCTGTTGGCTACCGCACTGCTGGCCTATTTTTTTCTGCGCTATTGGTTCTTGCCTCGATGACTGAGCCTTTGATTGTTGTGGCCGGGCCGACGGGCAGTGGCAAGTCCGGCTTGGCGGTTGACCTGGCCTTGGCGTTTGGCGGCGAAGTCGTCAACTGCGATTCGGTGCAGGTGTATCGACATCTCAACATCGGCGCGGCCAAACTGCCTGAGATCGAGCGACAAGGCGTGCGGCATCATCTGATCGACGTTGTCGAACCGGACCAGGTTTTCACGGCGGGTGAATACTTGCGCCTTGGACGATCTGTGCTGAACCAGATTGGCCAGCGGCAGCGGATACCGATTGTTACCGGTGGCACAGGGCTCTATTTGAAGGCTCTACTTGAGGGGTTGTTTGAGGGTCCGCAGAGATCGGACTCGTTGCGGACCAGGCTAGGCCATCGAACGGAGCAAAAAGGTACAGGCTATTTGCATCGGTTGCTGTCACGGGTGGATGCGAATTCGGCCATAAACATCTCACCAAACGACAAGCCTAAAATGATTCGTGCTCTGGAAGTGTACTTTCTGACTTCCGTGCCCATTTCGCAGCACTTCACGCTAGGCCGCGATCCTCTGCAGGGATTTGGGGTGCTCCAGATTGGATTGAACCCACCACGCCAGCAGCTTTATGAGTACATCGACCGCCGCGTGGTGGGGATGTTTGCGACCGGCCTCGTAGCAGAAGTACAAGCCATCTGTTCGAGTTTTGGTGCCGATCTCAAGCCGCTTCAATCCCTCGGCTACGCCCAAACCGTCGCATACTTGCGCGGCGAAATTAGTCTGGCAGAGGCCGTTGCTCTCACCCAGCGCCAGACGCGCAAGTACGCCAAGCGGCAGTTGACCTGGTTCCGAAGAGATAAAGAGATCGCTTGGTTCGAAGGCTTCGGTTCAGAACCTTCCGTTCGAGGAGCGGCCAGAGACCTGGTCTCGAAATTCCTGGCGAGGTATCAGAGTCCCCCTTAACCATAACTTAACCATAGGGGAACCGCGGTCTCGCAGAGACCGCGAGGGGGTTGTCTTACATCAGGTCTACTAGTTTTACGAAATCGACCACCACATCTGTGGCCTTGCCCTTGTTACCGGGGACGTTGATGCCTGCCTACAAGCCCTCTCCTCGCAGCCTGCGCCTCTCCTCCTCCTCTCCTCATCATCCGTTGCAGAAAGCGTTGTTGGGCTGCTAAGCTGGAAGCCGCAAGGGTTTTGAACATTGATTCTTAGGAGAGCGCTCGATGGAAGACCGAAAGACGGGGGAGACACAGAAGGGTGGGGGCCAAGCCGGTGAGGAGTTGATTCCGCAGGCAGCGGGCGACGCGACGAGCTCCTATTCCTTGCTCGAACCCCGCATGAAAAGGATTTATGGCATGTTCTACAAGGAGCTTTACTACACTCCCGAGCGGCGCATCCTGGATCCCAAAGTTCAGGAGTTGATTTCCATTGCTGCTTCCCTGGTTGCCAAATGCGAAGGCTGCACCGACGGCCACATCAAAAAGGCGATGGCGCTTGGAGCGACCAAGGAGGAAATCAGCGAAACCATCTGTATCGCGGTGGCCATCAACGCAGCGGCGGTAGTGGATTTCAGCGACCACTCTGCCTCGCGCCTCGGTCTGAACAACTTTCCGACCAAGCCCCCAGCGGCTCGCTAGACCGGCCAGAAGAGACCCGAAGCACACCATGTCTGATTCAGCACCCCGGTCGAGTGACGTTACGCAGCTTCTAGTGAACTGGAGTCAGGGTGACCCCAAAGCGCTCGAAGCGTTGACTCCGTTGGTTTACGATGAGCTGCGCAGGCTTGCCGGCCGCTACTTGCGCCGGGAACGTCCCGACCACACCTTACAAAGCACGGCGCTGGTTCACGAAGCCTATTTGCGAATGGTTGACCAGAAACAGGTGCGCTGGCAAAACCGCGCCCATTTCTTTGGCATGGCCGCACAGATTATTCGCCGCATCCTGGTGGACCATGCTCGGGGCCGCAAGGCTGAAAAGCGTGGCGCCGATGCCGTCAAACTTTCCCTCGACGAGGCAATGGCAGTTCCCGAGGAACGGCACGTGGACTTGGTGGCGTTGGATGACTCGTTGAACTCTCTAGCCAGTTTCGATGTCCAGCAGGGTCGTATCGTAGAGTTGCGCTTCTTTGGCGGGCTCTCCATCGAAGAAACTGCTGAAGTTCTCGGAGTCTCCCCTGCAACCGTCAAACGCGACTGGGCCATGGCGAGAGCCTGGCTTTACCGCGATATGACCAGCCGGCCTGGACAACAGCGTGTGATGAGGGATTACGTCAGACTTTCCAGCCTGACTCGGTGCCGCGGAAAACCAGCCTGTCGGGCTCGAAAGCCTGACCTATGGTCACCGTGGCTTGTGTTCTCGGTTCTTTCCGCCAGATCGACTCATCGCTTGCCACTGAGGTTCTTGGCCTGTTCCATCGCGATTTCATTGATCGTCGAAAGAGCGCGGGCATTTGAGGCGCCTTCAATGGCTTTCACTGCAATTTCTTCCACTTTGGCATTGGCCTCGTCGAGCTTCTTGGTCAATGCCTCGATTTGAGTCGCTTGTTTCGCAACCACGTCTTCCAGCCCGCCAGCCTTCATCTGGGCCACCCGCCGGTCGCCGTCCACCTCTTTGGCCAGCAACTGGCCCTCGAGTTTGTGCCGGCTCTCGGCTTTGGCGGTGGCCTCCTTTTCGGTGCGTTCAACAGAAGCTGCCAGCTCGGATGGAAAGCCCGAAACCTTGGCCCGCAGGTCAACCATCTCGGCTTCCTGCGCTCTGACCGCCGCTTCGCGAGCACCCAGCTCCTGCTCCTGTTTGGACCGCTCTTCCTCAAGGGCTTTCAGCTGAGCGGCTTTCGCCGCTTCATAAGCATCTTTCTCCTTCCTTCGCGCCAGGGCCAGGTTGTACTCGTATTCTTCCCTTTCCCGCTCCCGCTCCTTTTTTAGACGGGCCTCGTTTTCCTTGAGGGCGGCGGCATAAGCCTCTTGCTCCTTCTTCCAGTCGGCGCGCTTCTCTGCCATCTGAAAATTGAATTCGCTTTCCTCAGACTCTTTCTCCGCTGCGAAAGCCGCTTTCTTTTCGGCATGGTCCTTGATCAACAATGCCAGCGTGTCAGCCGCCAGCTGAATGTCATGCAGCTCTTCCAGATGCTTGCCCTCGACGGCAATCGCCTCGCGAATTTCCGTAAGCTTCTCCGCCTCGTCGGTTAGTTCGCGGGACAGGTCATTGAGAGCCTTCCCTACATAAATGTTAAGTTCAGCGAGGCCCTTGATGATGGACTCCACGGTGTAGTTTGACGCCTTCTCCACAACCGCCGCGTCAGCCGTCTTCTTGGCCTCCACCTGGCGCTCAGACACCGTTGCCGACTTTTCCTGGTACCGGTTCACCAGCTCGTTGTAAGCCTTCAGCATCTCTTCCTTGGTGCTTTTTGTTGACAAACGCGGCACAGCTTTTTCCATAACTCTTCCCCCCGGAATGTGAGTGATTCAAGATAGGTACACTGACTGGATTATATGCGAACCAGTAACCAGAAAGGCGGAGAATCCCTAATGTGTTGGTTATTGGGGGTGCTGCGCTTTGGAGACATGTATGCTGAATGTCAGGTCGGGCGTTTAGAATGGGGCTGCGGTTAAGAAACCCGCCCAGGAGGAAACGAC
>Ga0163150_10001779_pt1 | contig 35207 bp, 32 predicted proteins | sample OliLakLV19P2IB_FD_148628 | JGI IMG/M metagenome (GOLD analysis project Ga0163150, IMG submission 148628) | Freshwater microbial mat bacterial communities from Lake Vanda, McMurdo Dry Valleys, Antarctica - Oligotrophic Lake LV.19.P2.IB | ecosystem: Environmental > Aquatic > Freshwater > Lake >... | reverse complement strand
ACGTAACATCGTGACTACCCGGACCCGGGACTACACGCCCTACTTTTCCAAGAAGCAGCCCACCGGTATCGTCCGCCTGAACGAGGGCACCGCACCCCGTGCGAGAACATCGAGTACATCGCGAAGGTCGTTCACATTTACGACGCGACGTCGCTTGCCAAGAGCTTCGTACTGATTGTCGATACGGCCCTGGTATACACGTTTGCCATTGTGGAGCACGACGACTTCGGGCGTGGTGGTTGCCTTGAATCGTTCCGCTAATGTCTTTGAGTCCCACCTGACATCCATGCGAAGTTTATAATCGGAGTAGAACTCGGCAACTTCTGCGGAGTCTGCGCTTGCTGTGTCGACCACACCAACAAAGGCAACAGAGGGATTGTCTTTCTGCAACTGCTGCAATGCTTTGGTTGATGCCTTGCACACGGGACATGATGGCGAAAGAAACACGTACACGCTGTCGGCCGGCTGCGACTGAACTGTCGTAACGAGTGCGAATAGCACTATGAGAACCGATACGATCACAGTATGTATTTACTCAAGTCGTGATTGTTTACAATCGATGAAAGTCGTTCGTCGACCATGGCTGCGGTTATCACAAGCGTTTTGTTGACAATAGCATCGGGGGCATCGAAGAGAATCTCTTCGAGCAGCGTTGTGAGAATGGTATGCAGACGGCGTGCACCAATGTTTTCGATTTCGTCGTTCACACGTGCAGCGGTGCGAGCAATGGCGCGGATTGCGCCCTCGTCGAACGTTAACGCGACGTCCTCTGAGCCCATGAGGGCTGTGTATTGTTTAATGAGTGCGTGTTCTGGCTCGGTGAGAATGCGAACGAAGTCGCCTTCGGTGAGCGAGTTTAGTTCGACGCGAATCGGAAAACGTCCCTGCATCTCGGGGATCAGGTCGCTTGGCGTGCTGACGTGAAATGCACCCGATGCGATGAAAAGAACGTGGTCGGTTTTAACGGGACCATACTTTGTGTTGACCGTTGCGCCTTCGACGATGGGAAGTAGGTCGCGCTGTACGCCTTCGCGCGATACGTCTGGACCTGAGCCCCCTCCGCCCCTTGACGCAACCTTATCTATTTCGTCGATAAACACAATGCCGGTGTTTTCGGCACGCACCATGGCCTCGCGGATGATTTTGTCCATGTCGACAAGCTTCTCTGCCTCTTGTGCTTCGAGAATTTTACGCGCGTCGGCAACCGTGGTGCGTCTACGCTTGGTGCGCTTGGGCATCATGTTCTGAATCATCTCGCCGATGTTGATGTCCATGCTGTCGGGTCCGATCGGACCCATTACGTTCATGCCTGGCATGGCATCGACCTTGACATCGATTTCAATTTCTTTGTCCTCGAGTTCCCCCGCATGAAGCTGTTCTGTGAGCCTCGCGCGACGTGCCTGAATTTCTTCGTCGCCATTAGAGTTTGACAAGTCGAACGACATGCCCGGTGATGGCAGCGGCGCAAGCGCATCGAGGATGCGATCTTCGACAGCCTTGGTGGCCTTCTCTTGCACAATGGCAAAATGCTCGGCGCGCACCATGCCCACGGCAACTTCTACGAGATCGCGAATTATCGTCTCTACATCACGTCCGACATATCCAACCTCGGTGTACTTCGTTGCTTCGACTTTCACAAAGGGGGCTGCGGCAAGCTTGGCCAGACGGCGGGCTATCTCGGTTTTGCCAACGCCGGTCGGACCGATCATGATGATGTTATTCGGCATGATTTCCTGACGCAGCATGCCTGCAACCTGTTGACGTCGCCACCTGTTGCGCAACGCAATAGCTACAGCTTTTTTTGCCGCATCCTGTCCAATTACATACTTGTCAAGCTCGGCAACTATCTGCCGTGGTGTTAATTCCATTTCAACAATCTTGCTTCGTTACACATCGTAAAGTTACTTAATGATCTACGCATTGTCTTACAGTTCTTCAACTATGATTTTGTCGTTGGTATAAATGCAGATTTCGCCTGCGATACGCAACGATTGCTCGACGATGGCGCGAGAATCGAGGTCTGTATTACGCAGTAAGGCGCGCGCTGCGGCCAGCGCAAAGGGTCCGCCTGAGCCTATGGCCACCACCTCGTCATCGGGCTCGACAACGTCGCCCGTGCCAGAGAGGATGAGCGCTTTTTCGCCATTCATAACAATGAGCATCGCTTCGAGGCGGCGCAGGTATCTATCTGTGCGCCAGTCGCGCGCAAGCTCTATTGCGGCACGATCGAGATTCCCACGATGTGCCTGCAGTTTTTCTTCGAAGCGTTGTAGCAGTGTAAATGCATCGGCCGTTGCACCTGCGAATCCTGCGAGGATGGTGTCGTTGAAAAGCCTACGCACCTTTTTCGCAGAATGCTTCATCACCGTCGTGTTAAATGTCACCTGACCATCTGCACCAAGCGCAGCCTTGCCGTTTTTTACAACGCCAACTACAGTAGTGCTATGAACGATAGGATGTGTATCTGGGTGCGACATATCAAAACCGAGAGAGTGTAGAATGAAGCCGGCTAGTCGTGTCTATCAATGATGCCAGTCGTGTCGTTTAGTGCCTGTAATGCTTAAACATTATCGCCAGAACAACTGCGCTGACAACGAACATCAAGCTAAGGAGAAGTGCAACACTTAAGTGTGACTGAGCACCTTGCGCGAAGTCCACCCATTGTACCGCGCCGCGCCAGACGAACGTAAGGGTAAAAATTGCTGTTGCTGAAAGTGCCGCAGGCATGGTCCACTGACGTCCCTGTTTCAGCAGCAATCCAATCACAACCATGAGCGACCCAAACACACCACCGTTAAGAATCGACGATGAACTTTTTTCGCCTGTAAGCATGAAGCCCGCTACGCCACAGGCGACGAGGAACATGCCGTACCAGATTAACAGTGAGCCGAGGCGTTTATTCACGGCGGCCTATGACGTGAAGAGTCCGTCTTTCATCTTTACAACCCTCTGCGCCCGCCTTGCGATCTCGTCGCTATGTGTTGCAATCACGCACGTAATACCCGATGTGCGCTGTAAGTCACACAACAAGTCCACGACTGCCGTGGCATTGGCACTATCGAGATTGCCCGTTGGCTCGTCGGCAAAAAGAATTGCAGGGTCGTTAATTAAAGCGCGTGCAATTGCCACACGTGCCTGCTCTCCGCCCGAAAGTTCCGAAGGCATGTGAGGAGCACGATGTGCTAGTGACACCTTCTCGAGCAGCGTCATGGCACGTGCACGTGCTGCTTTGTCGGCCACACCTGCAATGAGCAATGGCATCATGACATTTTCGACCGCAGTGAACTCTGGTAACAGATGATGAAACTGAAACACCATACCTATCACTTCATTGCGTAGTCGCGAGCGTTGCTTGTCGTCAATCGATGCGTAGTTCACCACGTTACTCGAGCCGATCGAGGCTTGCCTAATCTTTTCTGACGTGAGCTCGATACTTCCGCTATCAGCATCATCGAGCGATGCCAGGATATGCAGCAACGTCGACTTGCCTGCTCCACTCGGTCCGACCAACGCAACAAACTCACCAGCACTCACAGAAAGCGAAACGCCACGCAGTACGACTGTGTCTGCTTGACCGGTCCTGCGATACGATTTTCGAATGTCTGTAGCTATTAAGAGTGGCATGCGGCTACCTCGGAAAGCGACATAGCCCCCAGCATTAATAGTGATTGCGAGAGAGGACGCATATCAGAACTGACGCAATACGCGCAGGTCGTTGTCGTACAGCTTGCGGATGTCGTCGATGCCGGTGAGCATCATCAACACACGTTCGACGCCAAAGCCGAAGGCAAAACCTGAGTACACTTCGGGGTCGATACCGCAGTTTTCGAGCACCTTCGGGTGCACCATGCCGCACCCAAGAATTTCTAACCAACCCGTGTGTTTGCAGACCCTACATCCAGCCCCTTTACATAAAAAGCATCGCATGTCTACTTCTGCGCTGGGCTCTGTGAACGGGAAATACGATGTGCGAAAACGCAGCTCAGCATCGGCCGCATAAAACGCTTGTGCAAATGCAAGGATGGTGCCCTTCAGGTCGGCCATGCTCACACCCTTGTCTATGTAGAGTCCTTCGACCTGATGAAACTCAGCCAGCGCGCGTGCACTTACGGCTTCGTTGCGATAGACACGTCCGGGCATAATACTGCGTATCGGCGGCTTCGTGCTCTGCATAAGGCGCACCTGCACACTCGACGTATGTGTGCGCAAGAGTAGATCGTTGCGTTCTTTACTATCAACAAAGAACGTATCCTGCATGTCGCGTGCAGGATGGTCCACGGCGAAGTTCAGCTTGCCGAAGTTGTGGGCGTCGTCTTCGACGTCCGGACCCTCTGCGACGCTGAAGCCCATCGACCTGAAGATGTCGACGATACGCTCAAGTGTTTGCGTAATTGGATGAATGCTTCCCGGTAGGGGTCCGCGAGGGGGCAGCGTCACATCAATGCTCTTAACATCTGCGACGCTCGCATACTGCTCGCTTAAGCGTTCGAATTCTGCATCGGTGTGTTTGCGCAGATCGTTCAGCGCCTTACCAACGAGGGGCTTTTCTTCTTTCGGTACATCACGCAATGCATCAACAAGGGCCTGAAGAGTGCCCTTGCGAACGAGGTGTGTTAAACGAAAAGATTCGACGCCGTCTCTGCTGTTTATGCCAGCAAGGTCGGCGTCGATTGTAATTCGAAGAGAAGAGATTTTGTCGAGCACGTGAATCCTACGCGGCTAAATCTAATGCTACACGTACATCCTACGCTGCTACCTTCTTCGCAATTGTCGCAAACACCTCTGGATGATTCATGGCCAAGTCGGCAAGAATCTTCCGGTTCATTGTGATGTTGCTGACTTTTAGACCGTGCATCAGACGCGAATACGTTGTGCCGTTTAGGCGGGCAGCGGCGTTGATACGTACGATCCACAATGCACGGAACGTGCGCTTCTTAGCGCGGCGATCGCGGTATGCGTATTGGAGGCCTTTTTCTACGTGGTATTTAACCGACGTCCAGACCTTCGAGCGGGCACCCCAGTAACCTTTTGCAAGCTTGAAATACTTCTTCTTGCGCTGGTGCGCCGCTACTTTATTTTTAGCTCTAGGCATTGTTGCTCCAGATGTTGGTCGTCAGGAGAGCGGGTTCCCTGATCAACCGTGAAAAAAAATCCTATTAACGAAGTGCTAGGCAATGCAACACGTTTGGCGTGTCAGCCTTGTGCACGAGAGTGTCATTGCGCAACTGACGTTTACGCTTGCGGCTCTTGCTCGTTAGGATATGGCTGCGGCCAGCCTTCTGACGCTTGATACGTCCCGAGCCTGTCAGCTTGAATCGCTTCTTGGCACCGCTATTGGTCTTCATCTTCGGCATGACGTCCTACTCTGTTGGTGGTGCTTCGTCTTTTTCGATATCAACATGTTCTTGCGTTGGTGCTGTAGGCGCTACGGGTGCTATGGGTGCGACGGCCTCATCCTTCGCTTCCACATCAACCTTCTTTACTTTCACAGCATCAGGATCTTTCGCTACAGCCGGATCTTTCGCTACAGCAGGATCTTTTTTGAACACTGGTTTCGCAGCGGCCTTGGCTTCCTTTTCTTTCTTCTTCACCTTGGTCAAATCAGGAGCGATCGTGACCGAGAGGAAGCGACCTTCCATCTTCATCGGCTGATCGATCTTCGAAATGTCAATGAGGGCGTCAATAAATTTCTGAAGGAGGGCGTGCCCGAATTCCTGGTGAACGATTTCACGTCCACGGAACATGACCGTTGCTTTTACTTTGTGACCTTCTTCGAGAAAACCTTTTGCATGTCGCGTCTTGAACTCGAGATCGTGTGTGTCGGTACCAGCACGGAATCGAATTTCTTTTAGGAGCGAATGCACCTGCAATTTTTTCTGCTGCTTCTCACGCTTGGTCTGCTCGTAAATGAACTTTCCATAGTCGATGATTTTGCAAACAGGGGGCTTTGCCTGTGGGGCTATTTCGACAAGATCGAGTTCACGCTCCAACGCAATGCGTAATGCTTCACGCCTACTGAGTACACCGAGGGGTGCGCCCTGTGCGTCGACTACACGCAGTTCGGCAGCAGTGATCTCTTCATTAATTTTTTGTTTTCGCTGTGACTCCGGTCGTGGAGCATTAAACGGAATGTACGGACGCCTCAAGCGGTCTTTCGCGTAGATGGGTTGACAGTGTTAACCAAAGAGCGCAAAGATAAGGAAGGTTCGGCTATGTGCAAAGGGATACAATAGCTTACGGTGCGTGTTCGTAATTTTGCACCATGCCATCAAAAGAAGACGTTCTAACGACCATCGAACAAGCAGGGAAACGCGGTACCGCTATCCCCTCGTCACTCCCAGTGCTGCCTTTGCGCGACATTGTGATCTATCCGCACATGATTTTTCCGGTTCTGATCGGACGCTCCACCTCCCTGAAGGCGGTGGCCGAAGCCTTGGAACGCGAGAAATACATTTTTGTAGTTGCCCAACGCAATGCTCAAACCGAAGAGCCAGGCTTTGAGGACATCTACGAATACGGCACGATTGCGAAGATTCTGCAGATTCTTCGCCTCCCGAATAACCTGTTAAAGGTGCTCGTGGAGGGTATGGTGCAGGGACGTATTGTGAAGGGACATCGCACGACGCCGTATCTCGAAGCGAATACGGAAGTAGTAACTGTAAAGGTCAACGAAAAAGACCGACATGTAAAAGCCCTTGCACGTCACGCATCGGAACTCTTCGAGCAGTACGTTAAAGACAACAGAACGCTGCCCCCTGAAGTACTTGGCGCGTACGAGAACATCGACGATCCTATTCGCCGCCTCTACTATGCTGCGGCCAACATCACGCAAAAGGTCGAAGCGAAACAAAAGATTCTGAATAGCACCGACTTACGGACGCAGTATTTCGATCTAGTGCAGATGCTTTCGAGTGAGCTGGAATTGTTGAAGCTCGAAGCAGAGATCGACACAAAGGTGCAAGACCAGATACAGAAGTCGCAGCGTAAGTACTTCATACAGGAACAGATTCGCACGCTGCAAAAAGAATTGGGTGACGACGATGATGGCGGTGCCGAACTGGGTCCGTTAAAAGACGCCCTCGACGCCGCAGGCATGCCCGAACCTGTCCATACAAAAGCAATGGAAGAATTCGATCGTTTGAAAAAAACGAATTCTATTTCACCCGAATTCAGCGTGAACCGCACGTGGCTCGAAATGCTTGCTGCTGTGCCGTGGTCTACTCGTACAGATGACGATCTGCAAATCACTCACGTTAAAAAGATTCTTGACGAGGATCACTACGACCTCGACAAACCAAAACAGCGAATTCTCGAATACATTTCGGTGCTGAATCTCGTAGGGTCGATGCGCGGACAAATTCTGTCGTTTGTCGGACCTCCGGGTGTTGGCAAAACATCGCTTGCGAAGTCGATAGCGCGTGCTCTTGGACGCACCTTTGTGCGCATCTCGCTTGGTGGTGTGCGCGACGAAGCGGAGATACGCGGACATCGTCGTACCTACATCGGCGCAATGCCGGGCAAGATTATTCAGGCAATGAAACGCGCCGGTAGCGTGAACCCTGTCATTCTGCTCGACGAGATCGACAAGATGTCGATGGACTTCCGTGGCGACCCATCGTCAGCGTTGCTCGAAGTGCTCGACCCCGAACAGAACAATGCATTCAACGATCATTATCTCGAAGTCGATTACGATTTGTCGAACGTGCTGTTCATTGCTACAGCAAACGTCAAGTACGACATCCCTGCTCCCCTTCTCGACCGTCTAGAAGTAATTGAGTTGTCGAGTTATCTAGAGCCAGATAAGATCGAGATTGCAAAGAGGCACATTCTGCCAAAGCAATTAGAACGACATGGACTTCAGGATTTCGACCTGACGTTTACCGATGGTGCATTACGGCGCATTGTGCGCGAATACACGCGCGAAGCGGGTGTACGCAACATGGAACGCGAGATAGCATCGGTGTTACGCAAGCTTGCAATGCGCATCGTTTCGGATGTAGGCGAGACCGGGTCGTTTGCAAATCCCGAAGCGATGAAGAAATCTGCTCGCTATAAGAAACTCGCAAAAGGCAAGGCAATTAAGGTTGATGAGTCAGCAGTCGAAGAATTTCTACGCGCACCGAAGTTCAAGGAACGTGAAGGCGAACTCTCCGACAAGATTGGACTCGCTACGGGTCTTGCATGGACGAGTATGGGTGGTGAGACACTTCCAGTTGAAGTCACCATCATGCCGGGTCCGGAACGCCTTACCCTAACAGGCAAACTCGGCGACGTCATGAAAGAAAGTGCAATGGCAGCGCTCTCGTACTTGCGCAGCAACCACAAGGCTTTCGAACTCGACCCCGATTTCGCCAAGAACAAAGAAATTCACGTCCACGTCCCCGAAGGCGCAATCCCCAAAGACGGTCCATCTGCCGGCATCACCATGACCCTTGCGCTGCTGTCCGCAGCAAGCGGCAAGCCCCTTCGCGGAGATCTTGCAATGACTGGCGAAGTAACACTACGTGGCAATGTCTTGCCGATTGGTGGCCTCAACGAAAAACTTCTCGCTGCAAAACGTGCAGGTGTCGTTACCGTGCTTGTGCCAAAGGCCAATCGTAAAGATGTCGAGGAACTTCAGTCCGCAGTAACCGAAGGCCTCGAGATTATCTACGTCGACCACATCGAGCAAGCCATTTCACATGCCTTCCGCACTGCCAAGAATACTGCAAGTGCAAAAGCAGCATCGAAGGTGTCTGCAAAGCCTTCGGTTAAGAGTGCCTCCAAGCTGATAAAAAATATTAGCAATGGCGCTGTGAAGAAGTCGACAAATGGCGTTTCAAAGAAATCGACAACTAGCACTTCCAAAAAATCGACAAGCACTCCGAAAAAGAAATCGCGAACTGGGCGATGAGGCTCACACCTGTGCAATTGACCATCTATGGCGTGTTAAGAATTGCGCCCTGGTATTGAACTGTGTCGGAAAGTCCGATGTGTAGAGCGACAAATCGAATCGATTCGTCACGTTCAAGCCGTGATTGCGACCATACACCTTCTATCTCCACAGACGCTGGCCATTGTTCAGAAGGTGGCCATTGAGCAGTCCATCCTTCTACATCGGCGGCGTTAATCTCGTCCGCATCAAAAACCACGACTCGTATGCTGTCGATTTTGCGGTTCGTTCGATTCGTAACGTAAAACCATACGCGTGATGTGTCGGAATCACCCTGCATTTCTATTACTACACTGTCGAGAATTGCTTGCGATGGCTCTTCAAGTGCTCCGTCTAAGGTATACGCTGGCCCGTACTGGCTTGAGCGCTTCGTGTACCCGTGAGTATCTCTGAAGACCAATCCAGAGGAATTGCTCACAATATCCTTTGAAAGGTCTGTTACTGCTGGGATTACCCACAACACAAGCGGTATAACGGTTACTACTATTAGTCCGAGCGACACAAGGACTGCGACTCGCTGACCTCTATCCATACATTTTCCCGTTTCCTAAGAAGTCCGTATCTTTGTTTTCTGTATCAAGCAAGTTAAGGATAATGTCATGGCTAAAAAGGGCGCACGCGTCATCATAACACTCGAATGCACGGAAGCCAAAAAAGAAGGCAAGCCGGCATCGCGTTATTCGACAATGAAGAACAAGCAAAACACAACTGAACGCCTCGAGCTCAGCAAGTACAATCCTTTCCTGCGCCGTCACACGGTACACAAAGAAGTACGCTAAGCACCCGACAATCGGCTGATTGACGTTCTAACAGGCCGTCAACGATAAAACTCTAACGTAAAAGGCCTTCCAAATCGGAAGGCCTTTTTTCGTTTTACAATCTACTTTCTACCGGTCGCTTGAGGACAGCTAGTTACGAGCGCGCGTCATTACCTTGCATTGCCTGAAGTCGCCCTGGTTGTTTGTCACCTCGAGTTGATAGACGTATGCTGCATCGGCAAGGCCCAACGTTGCAAGATTTACCGTAAGGGTCTGAGGACCAGGGGGCAGGCTGGACTTTCTTAACGACGTTACCTTTCGTCCCGCCAAATCGAAGATGTCGAGCACGACATCAGATGTACTAACTAAGGTGAACGGTACGACAGTTTGAGATGTGAAGGGGTTGGGATAATTCTGTCCGAGTGTGAACTGACCGCCTGTTTCGGGTTCGAGGTTAATGAGTCCGGTCGACGGAGCGTTGATGGCCACTTGTAGAAATGAGTCGTAGCCCCCTGCCGAAGTATTCGTCACCAGTGTTGCTGTTTGCATTGCGTAGCCATCGGCGAAGACACCGTCAGAGCTGGGAGGTGTAGGGTCCGGACCCGCCACTGCATATGGTTGGTTGGATGTTAACAACGCATTGGTTTCTGCTACTGGATACGCCAACTGCGACGTTACAGATAACACCGAACTTAGAAATACCTGAAAGTGCATGTGAATGGTACGTCCGGGATACCAGCCGGGGAATATCGTAATGAAGTTTACTTCTCCATTGCCATCGGTCATTTGTATTCCACGCAGCCACGTTGCACCCGTATGATCTTGACTACCGTTTTGTCCGCTCGTTCTAAAACCCGAGTAGTACCCGTACGCATTGCAGTGCCACAGGTCTACACGGGCATTTGTAATGGGACTGCAGTTTGATGTGCTTACGATCTTCATCTTCATACGATGGATTACACCAGCCTGATCTTCACGCATGTCCTGACGGAATTTTGAAGGGTCTTTGCTCAGATCAAGCGGAAAAGGTCCGGCCGTCTCCGACGGAATCAGCACACACTCCTCTACCCCTTGCACGCTTGTCTCTTGTCCATCGCCAAAGGGCTTACCGAGCGCTGTGGCGCTCACACCTGCGGCAGCAGCAACCGATGCAGCACCTGCAAGGCCAGACAGCTTGAGAAACTCTTTTCTGTTCATCGAAATCTCCCGATGTATCGGTCCGATATCAAACCAACGTTCTAGGCTTTGATTCCCGAACTGCTTCACTACAAGAATGCATTGTCGAACTGCTATAATACAAGAATGGCCCTCATATGAGAGCCATTCTTTAAAAATAGTATGTTGCGTTTACGTCGGATATGCTTATCACTCTCAACGCAATCGATATCAGAACACTGGTCCGTCCTGCGATACGAATATGTGCGGAACGATTGCTTTGCCAACATCTGCGTTGTCGTAGTCGGTTGGTTCTGAAAGCACAAGCTTAAGAGCAGCGCGAAGGATTGCAGCATGTGCACCTTCATTTGGTGCGAGATCCATGAACACCCGTCGTGCCCTTGCATCCTCGCTATATCGGAAGTAGTCGACCCACAATTTCATGGCAAACACTTCGACGGCGAGAGCATAACGAAGGATGCCGCGCGTAGAATCGAGTTTGCTGTTAGCGCCTGGCGGGAATGCTGTAAGCGTTGTTGTTGTGGTATCGGCAGGAACTGTGCCACCTAATTGCTCTAATACTTCCTTAAACCGCAAAGCATGGGCAGTGTGGTCGGCTTTAAAGCGTAGGGCAACACTGAGTACTGGACCGCTGATGTAGTCGAGGCCGTCGGGACTCTTTAAACTGGCGGCTGCTGCATACGTATTCACTGCCTGTTGCTCAAGCGTAAACGATTCTGCGAGAAGCTGCACATCGGTGCGGCCGTCGTCGGCTGCTAGAATTGTGCGTTTTTGCCCGAGCCACATTCCTGCCATTGCCATTGCAGAAGCTGCAACGGCTCCTCGCTTAAGAAACTTACGGCGGTTGCCTTCGACTGCATCTGCCAACACCTCTTCTAGAAGGTCAGCTTCTGTGATATGCTCTTTTGTGAATATCAACTTTTCCATGTTGTAGTTCTCCTGTATTGGTTACGGCCTCGGCATCTCTTGCGAGATGGCAGAGGTTGGGGAAATACTGGCACCTATGTCGGCTCCTGCATCTTTGTCGGTATCGCTACCAATGAGGAGTTTAAGTGCAGCACGGAAAACCGCAGCATGTTGTGCTTCGACGGGAGCAATGTCTGACATTGCATCGATTGCCTTTAAATGCGTAAGACGCATTGCGTTATCGGACGATGTAATGTTCGTGAAGTACGATTGCGCAGCAGTTAGTTCGAGCGCAATGGCATACTTAAGAATACCAGCCGGTGTAGTGAAGTTGCCAAACACAGGATCGATTTTGAATTTCGTAGTTCCGTCTACTGCAATTCCTGTAAGGAAGTTCACACCAACAGCAGGATCTGCAGGAGCAGTACCACCAAGATCTGCTGTGATAACCGATTTGAACTGTGCACCATGTCCTGCATGATCGTTAATAAACGATGTAGCAACCTGCGAATACGCACCTGTTAACAAGCCAGTAGCTGCCGCTGCAGTGTACGTATTGATAGCAAGCTTTTCAATCAGAAATGCATCTGAAAGTATCCTGATATCACGTGCTTTTGTATCGTCCGTCGGCGTGGTCGATGCGTCTGAGCATCCCGCCAACCCAGACCCAATCATAGGTAGCGCAGCGGCAGCTGCTGCTACCAAGGCCCCTTTTTTCAGAAATTTTCTGCGATGCGGACTCATTACCTCATGCAGCACTTCCTCTAGCATCTCCGCCTGCTCGATGGCGTTCCTGGAGAGTTTCATGCATCCTCCTGCGTCATGTGAATTGTCAAACTTCGTTGAATGGTCAGACTAAAGTGTCGAACGTTCGACCCCACTCTTCTATCGCCGCACCCTACATCTCATATAGTCGCGAATGTTCCCAAAGTCTACCTGCTCTGCAACTGTCTTCTTAGGACCTACGACTTCGTTACTGCACCGGCAACAACCATTTTGTCAAGGGTCGGAGTGGGACTGCCTCCTGTTGGCTCGAGCGTTACGGCAAACATCTGCGGTTTGCCGACGGCATGCATCTTCATGACTTTTTCTGTGTCCCGCTCCGGATTAAACACACCAAGGTCAACGGGCTTGCCATCGACAATGGCCCAGAGTTGGTAGTCGTGTCCGGCGGGACAATTCGGCATTTTGCGTAGGTCGAGCATCACCTCTTGTGTGCCCTTATTCCAGAACACTGTAGCAAACGACGATGCTGCTTTTGGTGTACCAGGCATTGGCACACGCATCATGTTTGAGTCGGTGAGTTGCTCGAGCGTGCTTTCCATATACGAGGCTTTCGAGGCCATCACACTCTGGTTGCTTTTTGCATCGGCAAGTTCTACCTGCGTCTGCGCCAGCTCGCTCTTCACGCCACTGTACTGCACGTAGTAATACACACCCGGCATGAGTCCGATCATAAACGCAATGCTCGCCGCCATCAGCCACCCACGCGATGCTTGACGTTGTGCACGCTGTGTTGGATCGGGCTGTGTAGAACGTGGTTCGACAAACGCAGCACCAGAGCCTTGTCCTGAGCCCCTTACCTGCGTCAATACAGGTTGTTCATTGTGCTTCGTGTTTTCAGTGGCATTGGTTTCTTGCTGAGCTGCGTTTTCGACCGCTTGAAGAATGCGGGACCGAAGTTCCGGACGTGGCGTCACCGAATGAAGCTGAGCGTATTGTTCGACAGTTCGCTGCAAACGCATCACTTCGGCTGCGATCTCGGGCTCTGTTGCCACGTGATGCTCGACCTCAAGAATTTCTTCTAGGGTAAGAGCACCTGCGACGTAGAGGTCGAGGATGCCGGATTGGATGATATCGTTTACGTTGCCGTTCATGTCTTTTTGCTGAGTTACTCGCTGCTTATTGTGCTGTGGTTACGCTGTGAGTCAAGTTCTGTCGTCGAAATACGCTCGAAGGTTTTGCATTGCTAGTCGTACACGACTTTTTACTGTGCCGAGGGGTATGCCATATTCCTCTGCGATTTCCGATTGTGTGTAGCCCTTGAAATACATCAGATCGATAATTTGTTGTTGTTCAGGCGCCAGCGTTCGAACCAGGTCGCGAAGGTCCATCGTTTCGGGAACAATGCCGTCTGCGCTCTCCGGTTCCTCTACACCTACGATATCATCGACCGTTCGGTTGTCGAGGTTCATTTTATAGGTGCTGGAGCGTATTGTATCGATCGATAGGTTTCGCGCGATGTTGAGCATCCACGTAAAGAACGTGCCCTTGCTCGAATCGTATCGTTCGCGCTGCGTCCACACCCTCACAAACGTCTCTTGCAGAAGGTCCTCTGCCAAGATCTCTGAACGCACAATCTTCAGAACAATGGCATATAACGTCGCACCATAGCTGTCATAAATCTCCCCCATAACAGAGGAATCTCCGCTACGCAAGCGACGAACAGTTTCATGGGTGAGTACTTCTGCCACGGTGTAAACTACGAACCTTTACGTTTCTGACTTCCTGTGTGCTTGGTCTTCAGTCCTGTTCTGTTGAAGAGCCACATCAGGTCTACGGTTCCTGATCGTTCGAGGTGTCGGGTGAAACGTCGGCTTCGTGCATCTCACGCATGCGATACCCAACACCACGAATGCTATGAATGAGCTGTGATGCGCCCGGTTTTTCGACCTTCTGCCGCAAACGTTTTACATACACATCGATGATGTTCGATTCGGGGTCGAAGTTGTGCTTCCACACCTGCTGCATAATCATTGCACGCGAAAGAATGCGGTCTTTGTTACGCATGAGATACTCGAGCAGGGCGTACTCCTTTGTCGTCAGTTCAATCTCTTTTTCGCCGCGAGCCGCGTAGTGCGTAACGAGGTCGAGCGTCAGATCGCCACACGAAAGTGTCGTTGTTTTTTCTGTTGACGAACGCCGCAGAATCGAGCGCAACCGCGCAGCCAGCTCCTCGAAATGAAACGGCTTGGCGAGGTAATCATCGGCGCCAAGGTCGAGACCCTGCACGCGGTCTTCAGTTGTCCCTCGCGCCGTAAGCATAATGACAGGGGTCGCGTTGCCAGCATCGCGAAGGGTCTTCAGGACGCTGTACCCATCGAGCTTTGGCAACATCACATCGAGCACAATGGCATCGAAGTGGTTCTGTAGGGCCAGATCGAGTCCAGCTTCCCCATCCGCGGCCGTCTCGACGATATAGCGCTCTTCCTCCAAACCTCGCTGAATGAAGGAGGCCACTTTTCGTTCGTCTTCGATAACGAGAATGCGCATGTGCGAAGTTAGCACCAACATTTATTCCGGGAGATAATGATTCCCGGAATGGGGCTCATTCCGGGAATCATTATCTCCCGGAATCAGCGGGTGTTAGTTTTGAGGCATGAGTTGGAAATCCGTCATCGGCCAGCGCGGTGTGAAGCGCATGCTTCAGCGTGCAATCCTGCAGAAGAGGCTTCCGCAGGCCATTTTAATGACGGGACAGGAGGGCGCAGGCACTGCTGCCCTGGCGATAGCATTTGCTCGTGTGGTGAACTGCGAGCAGCCCCTTACTGGTGAGGACATGATTGATGCGTGTGGCGTCTGCCATGCGTGTGTGCAGAACCAGGGACTCCAACATCCGAATGTGACGGTGGTGACGGCGCTGCCAGCGGGCAAGGGCGACGCAGATGAGGATATGAAGACTGAGGTGTTCGATGCACTGCGGTTGCAGTTGCGCGAGATGGCCGACGATCCGTATGACGAAGCGCAGCTTGCGGGTGCAACGCAAATCCGCATTGGACAAATCCGCAGGCTGAAGCAATCGCTGATGTTGTCGGCATCGCAGAACGGACATCGTGTGGTGCTGATTCTACGTGCCGATGAGATGACCCATGAAGCGTCGAACGCTTTTCTTAAGACGCTCGAAGAACCACACGACGGAATCACGATTATTCTTACGACGTCGAAGCCTGCACGCATTCTGCCCACGATTGCATCGCGGTGTCAAGAAATAATTTGTCCGCCACTCGAAGACGCAGACATCGTCGAAGAACTCGTGCGTCGTAACGATTGCTCGGAAAGTGAAGCACGTCTCATCGCTCCGTTTGCGCAAGGAAGCCTTACACGTGCCCGTGCGTTTTTGTCCGAGGACATGAATGCAGCGCGTGAAGAGGCTGTGAATATGTTGCGCATTGCGTTACGTGGACGCGATTACCGTGTGCCGCTCGTCGAGGCCGCGGCCGACGTTGCGGACGGACGCGACAAGGTGCGCCTCGAAACGATGCTCTCCCTTCTCGCACTCTGGCTACGTGATGCACGTAATGTTTCTGTCTCTGGCGACGATGCAGCCATTGTAAATGGCGACCAACTAGAGCCCCTTACCCGCTTCGCGCAAGGTTTCGGCGGTGCGGACTTCAATGCAGCGCTCACGATTATCGAACTCGCTGCACGCGACATCCACCGCAATGTGCACCCACAGCTCGTACTTGTGACGTCGATGCTTGCACTCCGCCGTGTCTTCCTCACAGCACGTGTTGCAACAGTATGACGATACGTCACTGCATCAGCATAACGAAACAGCGTTGCAACAGCATGACGAAACTGCTTAGCATGAGCATGATTTCGATGATACTGTTGTGCTTGCTATCCTTTTTTACCTTTGCGATTACGTGTAGCATTAGTGTCAATGCGCAGAACGTACACGTCACGAACATCGAGAAAACTAGCGGCGACAAGATGCGCGCTCGAGCAGTTGCGTTCGACCAGGCAACGAATGTGTTACGGACCCCACGATCTGTGCGCGTTTTTGAAGGGGGCCGCGAAGCAGGGGGCGTCCGCCTAGACTGTCCGTCACCTCAGCCTGCGGCCGATGTGTCGTCGGTATTGGCGATCGACATTTCGGGGTCGATGGCGAAGGGTGGACCCAACATCACACTCGCTCGCGTGGCCGCAAATGCGTGGGTGGATGCGCTAACTGAAGGTTCGGAGTGTGCGATTACTGCGTTCGACAATACATCGTTTGTGGCCGTCGATTTTACGGATAACAAAGACCGGCTACGTAGGGCGATAGACGGACTCCAGCCGCGCGGCGGAACGAGCTTTGCTGCGGGGTTCCTGCATAACACGGGTGGTGCGTTGTATGCTGCTGTGAAAGGCACGAAGCGACGCGTGGTTGTGTTTCTAACGGACGGACAAGGCGGTGGCAATGCAGAGGCTGTGATAAAGCTTGCACGTGAAAATGACATCACGGTGTATTGCGTAACACTAGGCATGCCCATCCCCGATGTGTTGCGATCGGTTGCAGAGAATACCGGTGGTCTGTGGTTTGAAAATGTAACGACGCAAGACCAAGCCGTGATGGCATACAGAAGAATCTTTGCTGCTGCTACACAGAATGGCGGATGTGTTGTTGAGTGGAATCATGTTCAGACATGTGCTGCAAGAGAGGAGTTGACGTTTATCGTGGACGGCGACACAGCACGTAGTGAACTGATAACTCCCGATTCGTTACTTATTGGAATTCGTTATAATCCTGAGACGATAGAAGTTGGAACCGTTGCATCCGGACAAACCGTGCAGCGACGTGCGTCGATTGTAGCAAAGGGAGGTCCCGTTACCATTACCTCGATGGCAATGAACGGACCTAGCACGATGAGTCTTCAAGCCCCTTCCCTGCCCCTTACCATTGCTGCCGGAGATTCGATAACGTTCACTGTTAATGTGGCATCGGGCGATGCCGAGTATACAATCGGACGTGTGGATATCACTGCCTCGCCGTGTCCGGTCGAGCCGTTGTACGTAACAAGCGGCTCGGGCATGCTTCCACCATTGCGTCCAACCTTACGCGTCGTGTCGCCGAATGGCGGCGAGCGTTTTCGTGTTGGATCGGTAGTGCCATTGCGTTACGAAGGCGTTCCTCCGACAACACCGGTGCTGCTTGAAGTGTCGACGAATCTCGGACAGAGTTGGATTGTGGCGGCGCAAAGTGCAACGAGACATCGATACGAATGGACGGCAACTGTTAATGCAAGCGATTCGTGTTTGCTACGCGCATCGCAGATGATGGTGGGCATTACGAAGCAGTCGACTGCAATTATGACGCTCAAGGGTGAGAAACTAAAGCAGACCACGTATTCGCCCGACGAGAGCATTATTGCGACATCGGGGTGGGAGCAACGAACAGGCAAACGCGAATTGTACGGTCAGGTACGATTGTGGAATGCGAAAACGGGTGAAGCATTGCGCGTGCTCGATGGTGGATACAACTTTGTGTTTATGCCCGATAGCAAATCGATTATTACGTACGGCGAGAAGCTCGTGCGTCGGTATGATGTTGCTTCGGGCGCACTGACGTGGAGCGCCGAACTCACACCAACCAATGCTCCGCATGCAATCGAAGTCTCGCGCGATGGCACAAATCTGCTCGTGGTAGGGGGCTGGGGCGACTCAACCATGCTGGTTGATGCCGCCACAGGGCGCATTAAACGTGTATTCCCACGTGGTGCTAAAGATGTAAAACATGTTACAATGAGCATCGATGCATCACTCGTTGCTGTTACCGATGGCGATGATGCGGTGCGTGTGTATCAGGCTTCGGACGGAGCACTGAAGTATACGATTAGGGAAACAGGTGTTAAGAATTATTACCGTTCTGCGTTTCAGCCGAACGGGTCGTTGCTTGCTGTTGCTGCGGGGAACGGACGTACTTCGTTGTGGGATGTGGCGGACGGACGTAAGGTGCGCGACGTCACGACACGTCAGTTCGTAAACGACAACACCTACATCGCATTCTCCCCCGATGGCGCACGTGTTGCATTAGAGACCGAGCGCGATCAGACAAAGATTTTTGAAGTGTCATCGGGCAAGGAGCTGACCACCATTCAGCGCAGTGGCAGCAACACCAGTGCGTATGGCGCGGTGTTTAGTCCGAACGGACAGCACCTCGGACTCCTTTCGTTCTATCGTCTAAGTGTCTTCGATGCATCCACGGGCGTGCAGGTGTATCAGACACGTCGCGCAGAAGGAACACCTTCGTTCACATCCGACGGGAAACGCTTTGTAACGGTTGGTACAGAACCCGAAGCCGAAGTGCATACGCTTACGGGCGGAATGTTGCAGCAAGATGTAAGTGATTCGCGCTGGAGTCTTATTGCACCTTCGGGTACATTGAAGAGTGTCCGTTTCTCCACGCGCCTCGTTGGCCAAGCCATCGACTCGCTCATCACCGCCGCCATCATCAACACAGGCAAGGACACGCTGCAAGTTGGCGCTCTCTTCATCGAAGGCCTACAGGCTTCAGATTTCGCCGTGCGAACAAACGGCAACTTCTCTATTCTTCCTGGCGCAAGTGCTGTCATCGAATATTCGTTTACGCCAACAAAGCAAGGTGAACGCGCAGCCCTGATTGTTGCGCACACCACGGCAGGACGCTTGAATGCACGCATTACGGGACGTGCCCTGAACACGCTCATTCAGGTCGACGGTGGCATCTATGATGTCGGCACAACGCTCATTGGCACAACCCTGCACGAATCAACAAACGATGTGTTGGTAAATACAACCGATTACCCGTTAACGCTTACCTCATATACTATAAACAACAATACCGATTCCGTTTTTGCGTTGCCTCCGTTTAAAACCCCATCAACAATTGCATCGGGGTCGCCTATCTATCTCGACGTAACGTTCAAGCCAAAGCTCGTCGGCACATATTCTGTCAACCTTTTACTAACATTCGCCGAGCTCAACGACCCTGTAGTTGTCACCATCATCGGTCACGGCGACACCCTTAGCGGTCCCTCCTACACCGACCCCACCACCTTCCGCACCATCGCACTGCCGAGCTCCATCATTCCGCCAGCCGGCACCATTACAACGGGTGTGTACGATGTCGTCGGACTCCAGGCGGGCTATAGCATCACCGACAACGTCATGCTCATTGGTGGTGGCGTGCCCCCACTGCGCAAAACCTGGCTCGGGGGCGACGCTGCCGACGAATCACAAGCATTCGCCTATTCCATTGGCATCAAGGGCGGATATCGCATCGATTCGCTCTGGACGCTGGCAGGGGGCTATCAATGGGGCCAGAGCAGATATGATTTATTGGCAACCGATGGCGTCGATTCGCGCATTACCTTCAACGCCTTATACGCAACCGTTGGCTTTGGCAACGATGACAGTCGAGCCACGCTTTACCTCGGCTACGCTTTCAAGAAACACACAACCATCGAGCAAGGCATCTTCGATGCCGACGCAACCATCTTCGGCGGTGGCTTCGATTACCGCATCGCACGCCGCTGGAAACTCTGCAGCGAAATTGTCTTCATGCGCACCATGACGTTTGTGCCCGTAACCATCACCGCTCGTTATTTTGGCGAGACGTATGCATTAGAAGCAGGCGTTACGATTCTTGCGATACCCGCATCGGGTGCATCATCGGCATCACCACCACTTGTGCCGATGTTGTCGTGGGTGAAGAGGTGGTAGGCACTACTAGCTTAGGTATTTGAAGACTGCTCATCCAATACACAGTTGGATAGTTAAGACGGCATCCGGTTCATCACACAAAAACACATCTTCGACGACCATGGCTTGAGACGAATTTCAACGTGATTGTCGGCATGGAGTTTGACCGTGTCGTTTGGTTCGATAAGGGCGATGTGAACGTTTTTCGGAACGTTGACGCCAACATTAATTTCTTCTGCACCGATGTTGGCAACAACAACAATGCCCCGACGCGATGCACGCGTGTAGCGTATGAACGCGACAAGGTTTGAGTCCGTTACTTCGATGGGTACGACAACATCGTCGTTGCTTGCAATTGCATACCACGACGATGTGCGCAATCGGTGTTCGAATGCACGCATTTCGACGTCGACGGTGTTGCTGGTATCCCAGTCGAGACGCACATCAGAAAACAACGGAAGTTTTTTGTCCGGATAGTTCTCTCGCTCACTATCTGTGAAGCCAAGGCCTGTGTTGATGGGTGTTGTTTCACCAAGCTCGAAGCCCGCACACACAAACGGAATACCCGTTGGCAGAGTACGCAATACTGTCCATACCGCTGCGCTGAAATCGCGTCCACCCACGCGCGATGCAGCACGCGGCGTGTTGTGTGTTTCTGCAGCAGCATACCACGAAACAGGAATGTTGTGTTGAGCGACGCGACGCACAAATGCGCGTAGGCGTTCTGGTGCGTGCGCTTCGAATGGCATGTACCCCACGACGCCATCATAACCCTGCACTTTTGATGCAGCGGTAAGTTCGAAGGTCTCTTCCCACAACATCAACTGTTGGTTTTGCTGACGTGCTTCGTGGATAACACGCTGACGTAAATCGGCGGGCAGTGCGTGACCCATATCGATAAGTGCGCCATCGATGTTGAGCGTGCGTATCGAATGTGGAATAATGCCTGCAATGGTATTCCACAAAGCATGATTGCGGTATTGCGGCACATCGAGCGATCGCTCGAACATGCGCACAGTGTTGTACGCCATGTACCTGTAGTGCGAGTGGTCGTGTAGACGCAAATACGTCACGTCCGACCACGCTGGCTGTGGATCGTCGGGCGGCCAGTCTGCAAACGCCCCGGGAATGCGCACCACGAGACCCTTTGCCTTGATCCCCTTCCATCCGTGCTCGTCATGCTCGATTTTATGCGGAGGCGAATCGAACAACGCCTGGTAGTCTTCGTGCGGCTCAGGCAGGTTCTTAAAGTTTTTTACTGTTACGCGTTCCTTTATCGAGATCAACTCAGAATCGTTAAACGAAGGGGCCGAAAAAGGGGCACCTGTTGCTTCGAGCCGAGCCTGGTCTATCCAGTAGAACCATTCGGGGTGGTGCAACACCATGTCGCTGTCGATGGCTGCGGTGCGCAAGACAACTTCGACGATAACCTTCATGCCGAGCAGGTGACATGTCTCGATAAGGCAACGACACTGGTCGTCGACGCTCATTGCAACGTGCGTCTCGGCCAGCGATGGGTCGATGCGAAACGGATGACGTACTGCATACGGAGATCCGACGTTGCCCTTGCGTCCGACTTCACCGATTTCTGTGATGGGAAGCAGGCACAACGTCGACACACCAAGCGCTCGAAGGTATGGCAGTAACGAAAGAAGTTTAAGAAACGAACCGGTGACCCTCCAGCCGTCTTCGGCTGCCCCCTTACCGTGGTCGTATGCGGTGATGTGCCTGACGAGTCCGTTATACGTGATATCCGTCGCCGACCACACAGCGCGCGGCCTTCTGTTCGCCACGAGCTCGACAGCATCGAGCTGATGCAAGAAATACGACGGCGCATTCGCAAAACGCACAGGCTGCGTCGACCCAACCCAACGTCCGGGCACCGTATACTCGTGCCACGGCTGCTCGCGCAGCTCCTCGAGATTCTGACGCAATCGTAGTAGAAGTGGCGTCAAGAGATGCTCCCTGCAATCGCGTCATCCGATGAAGCAACATCAGAAGGTGGGCTTTCTAGAGGACTATTTGCTTCGACGGAATCCGGGGGGTGGAACCATGCGTGGAGTTTGGCAGCGAGCGAAGGGCCGACGTGTTCACGCAGAGTTTCGAACGATGCGTCACGGACGCTTTGCACTGAGCCCAGTGTGATGAGTAACTGCTGCGCTGTCTTTGCGCCAACCCCGGGGATTTGTGTGAGTTCGGTTTGTAAGGTGCGTTTATCCCGCAGTTGCCGGTGGTACGAGATGGCGAAACGATGTGCTTCGTCGCGCGCTTGTTGCAAGAGACGCAAACTGCTCGATGTTTTAGGGAGCAAAAGGGGCTCGCTGTTATTAGGTAAGAACACTTCTTCGAGACGTTTGGCAAGTCCGACGACCGTAACCTTTTCTAGTATTCCTAGTTCGTCTAGCACCGCTGCGGCTTGCGAGAGCTGACCCTTACCACCGTCAATAACAATCAGGTCGGGCAGAGGTGTAGCTTCGGCTATAACGCGTGTGTAGTGCCGTGTTACAACTTCCTTCATGGCTGCGAAGTCGTCGTTGCCTTCGACCGTTCGGAGTTTGAATTTCTTGTACTCGGATTTCTTGGGTTTGCCGTCCACAAATACAACCATCGATGACACGTACTCTGCACCCTGGATGTGTGAGTTGTCGAAACATTCTATGCGACGTGGCATTTTGGACATGCGAAGATCGCGCTGCAACGAAAGTACGCCGCGCGGGACAGTTTGGTCTTTCTGCGCCTGTTGCAGAATGAGTTCTCTCAGTTGAAAATCGGCATTCGTTTCGGCCATCGTAATAAGCTTGCGCTTATCGCCTATCCTCGGAATTGCAATCTCGACCTTGCGTCCACGCTTCTCACACAAGAATGCCTCGATGATGTCTACGTCTTCGAGCTCGACCGGCACCAACACTTCGTCGGGTACTACTTCGCTTTCGAGATACCAACGTTCGAGCGTCGAGCGTATAAGTTCTTCGTCCGTGCGTTCCATGCTCTGCGAAATAAAGTAATGCCGCTTCCCAATCAGTTTCCCATCGCGAATGGCAAACACCACAGTACATGCCATAGCACCGATACGTGCAAGTGCAAACACGTCCCGATCGGCGCTATCGGCCGCAACGACCTTTTGCTTTTCTGAATACTCGCGTAGTTTACTAAGTCGCTGATGAACAATTGCCGCATCTTCGAAGCGCATGGCTTCTGAATATTCTGTCATGCGCTCTTCCATCTGACGTTCGAGGTCACGGGTTTTGCCCATCAAGATTTGCTGCGCCTGACGGATGTATTCGTTGTAGCGTTCGCGGCTGACGTGGGCTTCGCACGGACCTTCACATTTTCTGATGTGATAGTCGAGGCAGACCTTCCACTTCCCTGCCGCAATGCTTTCATCGGTCAACGCGAGCTCGCACGAACGTAATGGGAAAATCATGCGCAATGTTTTTAGCAGATAGAACAGATATGTGCCATCGGTGTAAGGCCCGTAATACTTGCTGCCATCACGAATCACCCTCCGCGTTTTGAACACACGAGGATACTGCTCTTTTGTAATGCAGATATAGGGGTACGATTTGTCATCGCGCAACAGCACATTGTACTTGGGCTTATGCTCCTTGATGAGCGTATTCTCGAGAATCAGCGCCTCAGACTCGGTATCCGTGACAATTACATCGACATCCTTGATGCGCAGCATCAGCGCCTTGGTCTTTGCGTCTACGGGACGTTGCTGCTGGAAATACCCACGTACCCTATTGCGCAGGTTCTTGGCCTTGCCCACATAGATAATGGTACCCGCCGAATCCTTGTGCAGGTACACGCCCGGTTGTGTGGGCATACCCGCAACCTTGCGCTCGAGATCGGCCAATGGAAGAACCTCGGCTGTCGCACTCGCGTTCATCACCGTAGCGTTCGCTCGCGCCTCATTTGCAGGTTCTTCTTTTTGCTGCGATATGTCAGGGGGCTGCATTGGGTGCAAATTACGGCTATATTGGAGTGTCACTTCAGGAGGGAGAATGGCTGCAGGGCAGCAAGGCATCGTTACATCAATCGAAGAATCGGCCAGGGAGCTCAAGCAAGCAGCCTGGTTCATCGGTCAGCGCGTCATTAATCGCGAAGAGGTTATAGAACAGGCCGTGTGTGCCCTGCTTACTGGCGAGCACATGCTCTTGCAGAGCCGCACAGGTGTAGGCAAGTCGCTGTTAGCCGAGCAGCTCTTTAGCATGTTCGAAGGAGCGCGCATTTTTCGTGTGCAGGCGAGCAAGGAGCAGCAGCCGGACACGTATTTCGGTGGACTCGATCTGGAGCAACTGAAAACGGGACGTATTGCGCACAACACCAGCGGCTCGCTCGTCGAAAGTGAGTTCGGCTTCATCGATGAAATCTTCGATGCCAACGACTTTACACTGCGTGCTCTGCTATCATTACTGAATGAGCGTCGCCTCATTCGAGGTGTGCAGAACGTCGGCTCTCCGTTACATTCTGTCATCGCAGCGACGAATTATCTGCGTGTATCGGAAGTCACTGAAGCTCTGATGGACAGATTTCTATTCAAGGCCGTGATTCTGCCAGACAAAGACCCTTTTATTCAGTACCAGATTTCGCAACGCTATCTCGTGCACGCCGGACGCACTGTCGCCCCACCATCAAAGATTCCATTTTCGAAACTCAAGCGACTGCATGACATCATTACAGGCAGGAGTCCGGACTTCGAAATCAGCATCTCCGCAGAACTGCTGTATTTCACAAACATTGTCATACGGCATTACGAATTCCTTCGCAACCGCGCCCTTAGCGGTACGGTAAAGCACAGCAATGCACAGGACTTTTATATCTCGCCACGCACGCAGGCAAAGTCGCTCGATTTGTTGCGGGCACTGGCATTGTTAAAGGGACGCAGCACCGTTGCTCACGAAGATGTCGCAAAACTTTACTTTGTATTTGCAACGGTTGGCCTTCCTGAAGAGATAGCAATGTTCAAGAAAGCCAACACGACGGTGTTAAACTCTCTTACTGCTTCGAAGGGCTTCGACCAGATTACTATTCTGCTCGACTTTACTGACATGTTAGAGCGGATTCGGCAAGAACCCAAGCTCCTTGAGCAGCCCCTTTCCCAAATGTTCGACACCAACGTCAAACTCTCGTTTTTCGAGTGGGTGAAGGAACGCTTCAGCGGCCAAAACACGCGCGAGCAGAACAAAAAACTCCTCGAGCAATTTGTGCACGACTTCGTGCCTGCGTGCGACGAAGTGCGCGAACTCAAACATTCCGTCGAACGCACATTGGCGCAAACACTTGTTACGGTCGAACGCGAACTGAACAGAGCCACGTGACACACGTTAGGATGATACCCACACCTCACGGGTCAGTCTAGATGGACAGAGCCGTCATCGAGACGTCAGAATTCTTCACTCGCATGGAAGAGTTCGGTTTCTTCGATTCGGTCGAGGAGCATCTGCCCGAGGACTTCACGCTCATCTACGAGATAGCCCGCATTATTGAGGACCTCGAGCATCCCATTGCGCGTGCGCTTGCGCCCATCTTACAACTCACCGACCCGGCGGTGAAAGATCTCGGGCAAGAACACATGCTCATCCCGCATGTGCCCGAGGCCAAGGAATACGAAGCCGACCTTATTCGCAGCGTCACCGAAGTGCGCAACATCTACCCGTACCAGTTTCTGTTGCCTGAAGATGTGTTCCTTCAGCGCCTTGTGGAGCGTTCGCTGTGGATGCCCCGTGCCAAGACCCCTCATAACTTTCGTTATCAAACAGAAAGTGACCGCTTTGCGCCAGACGACAGAAAGCAAAAGGTATACATTCTATTCGACACGTCTAATTCGATGCGGCATAACTACCGCATTCACCTAGCAAAGGCAATTGCATATCTCTTTCTCAAGCAGAATCAGCGCGAGTTAGGCACCATCTTCTTTCGCACGTTCGACCTCGTGGTGGGTCCATTACTCGAAGCCCGCGACGTCCCCTCCTTCGACCGCATGATTAGCACTGTTATGCACGTCAACGCTCTTGGCAACGGCACTGCATTGCAGAAGGCACTCACGACAGCCATCGACGACATCTCGCGCGAGAGCCAGCTCAGTCACGCACAGATTCTCGTCATCACCGACGGCGTTCACACATCGATTACGAAAAGCTTCGCGCAATGATGGGCGAAGGCATTAGCATAAGCACCGTCAAGATTGGCAGTGCGCGCATGCACATCGACGCAAAGGTCATCGAGGACCAGGTCTTCCATTCTACCGACGGAGACGCCATTCGTCTTCGCGAGCTCATCAAGCAACGTCGCGACACCGAACTCCAGGCCAACACCGCGGCGGGTCACCTTCGACAAGAAGCCCTTAAGGGGCAAATGGGGCTTTTGCAGCGTCAGATCGACAACCTCATGGAGCGCATGGGCTCTCACATCAGCGAGCATTACGGCACAGAAATTCAGCGCCTCAGCTCAGCGTACGTCAACGTCGACGACATGGCACCCACCGAAATCTTTTCGCTCCCAGAAGAGCACGTCGTCGAACTCGAAGACCTCGCCAACTCTCTTCTCGAAGCCCTCCGCTCAGAACACCAGCTCGAAGACATCAAGCGCGCCGCGGTGCTCTACGACCACCTGCTCTTGCTCATGCAGTACAACAAGATCGACGCCAAACGCTTCAGCGATGCTGCCGCCGACCTGCAGCAGATGCTCAATCACATCCTCAATGACCAGTCAACATCATCCGACGAACTATCGATAAGCGACGTGGAACGCATGCAACTGCGCAACATGCTCACTGCGGGTGCTGTGAAGGACAAGCTCGGCCTAGCACGATTGATAAGAGCCATGTGGTTGAAGTCCGTACGGTGGTGGCGCACACGCAATGGACTAAAGCTGCATAGGAGCATTACGGGACGAGCCGTGAAGAGGCGTAAAAAGTAGACCCAGAATGTACTCGTGCAATAGATCAGCCGCAGCATCGAGATCTACACCCACTGCCATGCTATAAACGGACTACTACCCTTTAAAGAATATGCATACTAAACTCATTGATGGCTTCCCCTTTGTTTCATACACAAAAGCAACTTATGAGATTAGTGAAATGGAAGCCCGTTGTCGGCTCTATTTTGACTGGATGAACACACGTAGAACAGTTCGAGATTTTTCTAACAAGTCCGTCCCTGAACATATTATTGAGAACATCATTCTTACTGCATCCACAGCACCTTCGGGCGCACACAAACAACCATGGACATTTTGCGTGGTAAAGAATGCTGATGTGAAAAAACAAATACGGATTGCAGCAGAAAAGGAAGAAAAAGAGAGTTACGAAACACGAATGACAGACGAATGGCTTAGGGATCTGCAGCCTATCGGAACTGATTGGCATAAACCATTTTTAGAAACCGCCCCATATCTGATTGTAGTTTTTAAAAGGAGCTATGAATTGGAACTCAATAATTACAAGCATCAAAATTATTATGTAACGGAAAGTTGTGGTATCGCATGCGGTTTTTTGCTTACTGCAATTCATAATGCAGGTTTGGTTGCATTGACCCATACACCAAGCCCAATGAACTTTCTATCCAAGGTTTTAGACCGTCCCGTAAATGAGAAACCTTATTTACTGATCCCTGTTGGTTATCCTGCAGAAGAATGTTGGGTTCCAGATTTAAAAAGAAAAGACCTTTCAGAAATCTGCGTTTGGATTTAGAGTTGCCAAATAACGATACACGTACGGTGACTGATGCTCGTAACAGGTAGCTCCCGATTGGCCTTATTGAAGTAATGAGCAGTTAACGGAATGACAATGATACTTCAATTAAAAATTGACGACAACTTTCACTATATGGATGAATCAGAGGCATATAACCACGGGCAATAAGAAACTAGATACGAGGCACAAACAATTCTGAACGAGTTACAAAGCGGAAACAGTTTCCTTGCAAGACGATTGAGCGCTTCTATTGCCGTATATGAGAAAATTGTGATGGACATACCAACATCCCGTATTGGTTGATTCCTGAGTCATCAATCAAAAAACGCTTTCGCGTATACGAACAGGTCGTCGTTGCATTGTTCTGGATGAATAGAGCAATTGACGATAACTGTATCACTTTTTACAATCATGCCCGGGACGTAAAAAGGTCTGTCGTACTGGTCGACAATATGTAGTTGGTAGTAGACCGAACCGCCCCATACAAGGAAGACAGTTGCTTTGCGGCCCATTTCGCCTTGGTCGGTCACTTGTAATCTGATGAGTTCGTTGCGATTGCGGATGTCGGCAACAATACCTCTGGTTTCGACGCCTACGACCGTCGTGTCGGCTTGTTCGAGCTGCACACATTGTTTGCAAGAGTCGATTGTAAGCATGAGGCTATCGATGGCGACGTAGCCGCTCGGAGGTGTTGCTTGTGTTGAACTCTCGTCTTGTTTAGTCGTGGTGCAATACGTCAAGCACAGGACGACGGCCACAACAACGCATGAGATAAGGAAAGGCCGAATGATATTCATGTGCCGCGAAAAGTAGTGGACTTGATTTCTGGACTTATGTCTGGATTAATGTCTGGACCTATGCATGGACTAAATGTCTTCGTCGGCAACCATGAGGGGAACAACGCTCGGACGTCCAACGCTGTGGTATTCGAAGCCTTCGACGAGCATGTCGTCGAGGTCGTAGATATTGCGGCCATCGAAGATGAGCGGACGGACTAGGAGGTCGCGAAGGCGTTGCCAGTCCGGACGTCTGAATTCGTTCCACTCCGTTACGATTACTAATGCATCGGCACCTTCAGCAGCATCGTATTGGTTCGCAGCATACGTAATGCGATCGCCAACGACTGCCTTTGTTGTTTGCAAAGCTTCGGGGTCGTATGCAACGACCGTTGCGCCTGCGTCGAGAAAAGCGTTGATAAGGACGATGGAACGTGCCTCGCGGACGTCGTCGGTGTTAGGCTTGAACGACAAGCCCCATAGCGCGATAGTGCGCCCCTTAAGCATGTTGTCGAAACGCGATACCACGCGATCGGCAAAGCGTTTTACCTGACGTTCATTTACTTCATCGGTGGCTTCGACGAGTGCCAGCGGAGTGCCGGCCTTGCGCGCAGCATGGGCGATGGCTTTGACGTCTTTCGGAAAACATGAGCCACCATAACCAATACCAGCATTAAGGAAGCTGCGTCCGATGCGTTCGTCCGATGCCATGCTCGTACGCACACTTTCGATGTTTGCACCGACGGCTTCGCAATACGCACTTAGGTCGTTCATGAACGTAATCTTGGTTGCAAGCATGGCGTTGGCGGCATACTTGGCGATTTCGGCGCTACGGACATCAAAGACGTGAATTGGTGCGTCGGACCGAACGAATGGTTCGTATAGGTCGCGCATGATTGCTTCGGCCAAAGGGTCGTCGGTGCCAATAACAACGCGGTTGGGTTTCATGAAGTCGTCGACGGCAACACCCTGACTCAAAAATTCGGGGTTGCTAACCACTGCTACGGTGCGCGTTGGAGCAATGCGACGAAAGATTTCTGTAACTCTGTCGGCAGTGCCAACAGGAACAGTGCTTTTGTTGACAACGATGCGCGGCTCTGTGATGTCGAGTGTGTTGAGCATGGTTGCGATGGTTTCGCTGACGCTTAACACGGCTGCAAGGTCAGCAGATCCGTCTTTGTCGGGTGGTGTTGGTAGACAGAGCATAAGCACAGTACACGACCGCACTGCCTCTTCGAGATCGAGCGAAAATGAAATGCGTTCTTCACGCAATGCGCGTTCGAGCAACCGTTCGAGTCCCTCTTCAAAAATCGGCACAATGCCCTTCTTGAGCGACTCGACCTTTGCAGCGTCTACGTCGATGCAAAGTATGGTGTTGCCCACATCAGCGAGACAGGTGCCCGTTACCAGGCCCACATACCCCGTGCCAATTACGCCTATACGATATGCCATGCAAAGACTACAATTATTATCAAAATGATTATGAAAGCCGCCAGCTTGAACAACCGTTTTACGATTGCCCATCCAAGCAAGATACCAATTACCCACGTTGCAATTTTCAGCAACACGTGTGCATCGTTGTACCACACCATGAATTCGTCGATGAGGTTCATATTATGATGTCCTGAATGTCAGTGTAATCGACCCTTCCATGTCGGAGTTCGTCTGAAGCGGATTAAACCGCCATTTGTACATGGTCTTTATTGCGACGGCTTCGATTGAGGGGTCGCCGCTACGTTGATACGGCCACACCTTCGTAACCCGACCATCGGGCGCAACTACGAAGCGCAAGCGTATTTGCGTGTCCATCGATCCAGGCGGTTTCTTCGGCAGCTCTTTGTACAACACGGTGCGGTTGCCGCCGCCGCCCCAGTCTATTCCGTATCCCTGACCCGATCCTCGCCCCCTACCAGCGTCCCCAAGTCCCGTTCCCTCGTCACGTCCGTCCGACGCACCAATCGTGTGCTCGTCGCTACCGTCTTTTTTGTTGCCTTGGCCACCAACTTCTTTTACAGGGTTGAGTCTCGAGTGTCCCTCTAACGGAACCGGATGTGTAGAAGTCTTCAAACCGCCAGCATTCGTTGCGTCTTCGAGCGGGTTGCTCGTTTTTTGTCCCTTCTGCTTCGCCCCCTCTTCCTGCAAATTCCCCTTGTTGCCGCCGGTGCCATCACCATCTCCAAATCGAAGTTCTATCATTGTGACAGCGGTATTCGGAATGCGAATGGGGTCAGGTGTCGTTGGATGAACACACATCGAAACAAACAACACGACGAGCAGCAACACCATCGATACGATGAAACCACGCACTGCGTTCGGATTCCATTTAAAACCTACTTGCAAGAGTGCTGTATCGTCGTAACGACTCATCGAACGCGTGCGATCCAGGGGTTCGAAAATCCAAGCTGCTGAGCGGCAGATTCGGCTTGCTGACGTGAGGGGTATTGTCCGAAACGGACCCGATACCACGCTTCGCCACCCAGCTTTTGCTCTGTAATAAAGCCATCTGCAACATTACGCTCGCGTAGAATCTGAAGCCATTCGTCGGCGTCGTCGCGCGACGGACTGCTGAATACTTGCACTACAAACAATGCATTGGCAGGTGTTTTGGCAGGGGGCTTCTCAGAAGACTGAGAAGGGGGCTCCTTGTGCTCACGAACAGGTGGTGCTTTCTTCTCAGGCAACGCAGACGCTATGTCACTTCGCTTAATTTCATCTTTTTTATCTTCCACTGGCGCAACAGGTGTTGTGTCCTGCGCAACGACAACCGTATCTGAATTCGCCGATTGCGACGATGTATTCGGTGTCTGTTCCGGGTCAGCATAAAACGCTTCTTGTTCCACTGCGTCGCGCATAAAGAATGTCGACACGATGTAGCCGCCTGCCATGATGATGAGCAACAGCGCTGTCACTAAGAACGCAGTCCCCCACCTGCTGCGCCTCTCCGGTGGCTCTGGCGTAACAACCGTGCGTGGCTCAACGCGCGTATACTGCTGCGGGATGGGCTCAGGTGCGGCTGGTGCGGACTCTACTCCTGTCGCAGGAGCTTCGGTGTGTACCGTTTCAGCAGGCAACTCCTGCATTACCGATGGTTCTACGATGTCCGGCTCAACGGGCGGTGTTGGCTCAACGGGCGGTGTTGGCTCAACGGGCGGTGTTGGCTCAACGGGCTGCGACGGTTTTGCAAAGCCATCGTTGTCGTCAAACCCTGTATCGTCCCACGATGTGTTGGATGTACTCATGTGGATGTACTCGTGTTAGAACGTATGGCTGTACTCATGTTAGAACTTCCATGTTATTCCTCCGCTGAAGAAGGCTCCCCGCTCGGCATATCCGTTCCACAAAACGATTGTATTTGCAACTATGTTTTCTGCGCGCACGTGTGCTGAGAGTGTTGGCGTGAAGTCGACCTCTGCGCGCACGCGTACGTCGACGTATCCCGACAACGTGATCTTGTTTCCCAGGTCTGCAAATCGGTCACCTACGTAAATACCTGCAACAACCGACCGAATGGATGGGGTCCATGCACGCTCGTAGGCAAGCGATGCGCGTACGCTCGGGACGTATGGCTTGTCGACACTGTCGATGCGCGCTGTTGTTAACATAAGGTCAGCAGTGAGTACGTCCTTCGATGTCATGAACCACCGCACGTCAGCCGGTATCTGAAGCATGGTTACAGTGGAATATGAGGGCACGAATGTTCCTGTACGATCGGACGTCCAGAATACGTCGCGCTCAGACTGACGCAAACGGATGCCGGCGGTGACGGCCAGGGCGAGCGACGGACGTAGCACGATTGATCCCCTGATGTCGAAGACGTCGTATGCAGCATCTAGAAACGCCGATGCATTCACGTAGGGATTTTCTTCGAGCAGACTCGCAAATGTTATCGGACGTAGTCCGCTTCTGAGGTTTGCCTGCACTGTGATGTCCGGACCAACAAAAAGATCGAGCTCACCAAGAACGAGCACACCAAATCTCGACACTCCTATCGTCGACATCGCACTTTGTACACCTGCACCCGCGGATAAACGCATGAACGATGTCGAGTACCGTGCAAATGCACTGCCTTCCATGAACGGATAACTATTTCCGGCAAACGACTGAAAACGTAGATCAACTTTTGCGCCAACATCGTATTGTGTCCATCGCTGCTCTAACGCTAGATACCCACGCAACTTGTTATCAGACACGTCATCGTTCATCGTCTCGATGCCACGATTCGTACGCATGCTCGTCGATGTATACGACGCTCCACCTTCGTAATGAAAGCCTTCGTAGGCGCCCCGTACTCCGACCCCTGCATGCAAATTGTTCGTGTTGCGTTGCGATGCTGGAGTAAGTGCGTATAAACTGTAGTTGCTCGTATTAAAGCCAAGGTCGACATCGGTTACACTACCACCAAACACAAGAAATTCTTGCGGTGCCGTATACGTGCTAAACAAACTCGCGCCCGCTTTGAAGTATTCTGCGTTCGGCACCCACGCACTTGCTGCTGCTTCTGCAAACGCGTTGAGGTCTACTCTGTAACCACCTGTACGAAGCGAATACCCTGCAAGAACATTTGGCGTGATGTAGTTACCCATGCTTGCTTCGATGTAGCCGGGCCACAAGGTGTACTGGCGTATCGGACTCGGCAACGCACGCGCTGCAATCTTCGGCATTGGGTGTTTTTCTGTCGGATTAAGGCTATCCAGTATTTGCGCTTTCAAGGCAGGGGGCTTTGCAGGGGGCTGCTTTGCACTCGATGGCACCTCGATGCGCTCCGTTCCCGTTACGATGAATTCAGGTAAATCGATTGGTTGATTCGGTGGCTGTTGTGCTTGAATGTTTACCGAAGTGAATAGCGCGAACACGGCAACAGCTACAAGGATTGCTTTATTCACAATCGACTCAATAGCGACAGCTTTGTTAATTATCGATTCAACAAAGACATCTTTATTTACTATCGACGCGTTGGTGTTTTTCGTTATGGTTGCGAATGTGCTCATTTCATTTTCGCAATTCGTTTTAACCGTGCTTTTGCTGTTTTGCCAAAGTCGTCGTCGGTACGAAGTGTTTGAACAAGCTCGTAGATTTCTTTTGCTTCTGGTGTGCGCCCAAGGGCTTCGAGGCTTTCACCAAGACCGAGCAAGCTCAATGTGTACCAGTCTTCGGCTCCGGCAAATTCTGTTCGGACGCGTGTAAATGTTTTTACGGCCTCTTCGTGGTTTTTTTCGCGCACGTACGAGACGCCAATGTCGTACAGAGCATTTGCTGCAAGTAAGGGCTGGTCGACGCGGGCAGCGAGGACGCCGAGGTGGAATCGCGCACTGTCCGGACGTCCTGCGCGCCTATGATAGACGGCAAGTTGATACCGCGACTGATCGCCATACTCTGTCGATGGGTATCGATCAGCAATCACAGTCCAGATTCCAATAGCTCGTGCAGTGTCGCCCGCAAGGCGCACCATTGCTGCGCGGTCGAAGCCTGCTTGCGACGCGTATGCTGTGTCGTTCGGGTATTTGTCCATGACAATGCCCAACACAGAGTCCGCAGATTTTGCACTTGCAGTTCTGTCGAAGTATGCCGCTAGTTCAAGCAACGCTTGTGGTACGAAGTCGCTCGTTGCAAAACGTTTTTCGAGATCGGTAAATGCTGCACGTGCCTGTGCAGTTTCGGTCATATTCAGGTAGGTCTTGCCGAGCAGGAACAGGGCTTCGTCTTGACGTTCTGCCGAGGGCGAGTTCTTCATGTACGCCTCGAGCTCCGATGCAGCACTCTTGTAGTTCTTGCCAGTGTAGAAGATCTCTGCTTTTCTAAATCGGAATTGCTCTGCAGTCTTCGATTGCGGATTGGCATTAATGAGTGCATCGGCAATCTGAATTGCTTCGTCGGTACGTCCTGCTCCAACCAATGCCGACTGCATGCTGCGCGCTGCTTCTGCAGCGAGGGCATGTGATGGATAGTTGTCGATGACCTGTCGGTACGTCGCAAGCGATGGATCGATATCTCCGAGGTTGTACTGTGCATCTGCAATGGTATACAGTGCTCGTACGGCCTGATCGCCCGTGGGGTAGGTATTTAACAGGTCGCGCATCTCTGCAATGGCCACGGAGTACTCGCGGCGCTGAAACGCCAACCATCCGACTAGAAACATTGCATCGTCGGCAAGTTTTGAGAAGCTATAATTTTTTACGAACTGACGCATTGCAGTTGCTGCTTCGTCCGCCGCGCCTGCTCGGTATAGAGCCTGACCTCGCTGGTACGCCGAGTACTCCCCTTCTTCTGATTTGCCGCCGCGTTTTACGGCTTCGGCGTATTGCTCTGCTGCCTGACGGAAGAGTTTGCGGATGTAAAAGCCATCACCGCGTCGTGCATACGATTCTGTGGCAAAACGTGTGTTCGGGAATGCTTCGAGCATCGAGCCAAACATGGCAACACTTTTGTCGAAGTCGCGCTTACGGAACAACGTCCATGCAAGCCCATACATCGCCTCTTCGCGCCTCGGACTTGCTGTATACTTGTTTACTATGTCTTCGTAG
>Ga0163150_10001777_pt1 | contig 35241 bp, 47 predicted proteins | sample OliLakLV19P2IB_FD_148628 | JGI IMG/M metagenome (GOLD analysis project Ga0163150, IMG submission 148628) | Freshwater microbial mat bacterial communities from Lake Vanda, McMurdo Dry Valleys, Antarctica - Oligotrophic Lake LV.19.P2.IB | ecosystem: Environmental > Aquatic > Freshwater > Lake >... | reverse complement strand
GGCATGTTTTGGGGCGGTGGTAAAAAAACATCCAGCACAACCGCGATAGGGGCCCGGAGCCAACCACCCGGTCCTGCGGTCTCGTGGGCGCCCTGGGAGCGGAGATAGACGCGAGCGAGGGTCTTGACATCGTCCATCAGCCGACGCGTGCGCTCGGGGTTGTAATGACCCCTGCCGCCGCCAGCCGGCTCCATGCCGGCGGCGCGCAGAACAGCGGCTGCGATGCGATCGGTCTTTGTGGCGCCGCGGTTGCGAGATCGCTGGCCAGCGACAGGAGTGCGGGCGATCACGAACCGGTAGGCCCTGGTTTTGTCGCCTGGATCGAACGGGGAGTGCGGGTTCGGTGCGGTCGCGCCACGATCTGGCATCCGTGCCTCGTCTCAGGGCTAAAGAAGCATCGCGGGGAACGCCGCCGCCGACCATGAGATCGACGACGGCGAAGCTGACTTCCGTGCGGGGGCGGAGCGGGCGATTGATATTCCTATCTGGCCAGTGCGTCAAGTCAAGAAGCGATAATCCATAGATAGGTTGCGTGTTCGCCTATCTGGTGTTGTTATCCTCGTCTGCCTCGTGGATCAAGCCATCTGGATCCACCCACAGAAGAACGACGTAGCTCCCTGCGCCCAAGTTTCCTAGCGGGGCCCACGGGGTCGGTCTCGCACTGCCCGCATCGAGACTCGGCATGGTCCAGCGACCCACCTCGATTCCGTCCAGGAATGCGACGGTAACCACATTCGAAGCGGGCCGCGTACCCACGTTCTCCACAAGTCCCCGGGTCTCCATCGCCCCACAGATCGGAGGCGACGGCGAGTACTCTATGGCCCGAATGCGCAAGTCCGAAAGATCCGTTGGAGGTTCATAGAGAGACAGAAGGATCTCGCTATCACCGGGAGCATGGAAGGATATACACGGAGAATCCGAGACGCCGCTCCAGACCACCCTGCCCGCGGCTCGAATCCCGATCGGTTGGCCCTCGACGGCGCCGAGTAGGAAGTGCTGGGCACCGTGAACGTCTCCCCTTTGGGCCCCAAGGGTTAATCCAATCGCGGCCATGGCGACCGCTGCGAGACGATGCTTCAAAGCGGCTGGTCCTCTGACACCACCATCCCGTCACGAATGAGGTAGCCCTTCGGCACACCCTTGAGACGGACCGTCCTGAGCATGTCGGCCGATTCTGGCGTTGCACCGGCCCCCAAGAAGTCCCGCACCTCCTCTTCGATCTCGCGTTGCCGATCCCCGACGATCTCGAGGAAAATCTGCGCGTTCCACGCAAGCGCAAGCTCTTCCCAGTGGACTTGGGCATCTTCGTCGAACAGGGAGGCGTCTCGGATGATTCCTACGCGGACCTTCGGGTTGCCGGCGAACCCAACCGCCATCGCGATCTCTCTGCGCGTCGATTGGCTGGCCTGAGCGAAGGGGAACCCGTCGACAAGCGTTCCGAGGTCTGGATCGAAAGTGATCCCGGAAATCGAAAACTTCGTCTCCGAAAGCTTCTTGCGCTTCACTTCGTCAATCTTCTTCATCGCTGCAGACAACTGATCTGCCTGCTCGATTGCAGCCTTCAGGTCTCGCACCTCGCGCGACTTCTCTCTCTTGCGGCGGACCTTCTCGTTGTGTCCGTCAATCGTGTGGATCTCCATTCGGATATCCGCAACTTCCAGCTTCTCTCCGATGGCAGCAACCAAGCCCTTCTTCCGCTGGATCTCCATCAAGGCGTCGCTTTGCGCAGATACCGCAGCAGCTTTCTGCCGCTGAGCCGCGTCGTAGGCATCCAACGCCCTGCGCACCCCTTCTTCAAACCGCGCCACCGCCTCCGCAGCAGAATCATGCGCCCGTTCAGCCTGAGTCACAGCTTCGAAAGCCCGCTCGATCGACGAGTTGTGCGCGATAGCTGCCTCCAGTCGAGCGCTCAACTCCGGAGAGGAGCGTTCGACTTCCGGGTAGCTATCTATGCCTAGTTCAAACGAGTCCACGACGCCCTGTAGGCGACCCACCTCGCGCTTGGCTTCCTGCCGCTCCTCGGTCAGGAGTCTCCGGTCAGCGTCTTCTTTTTCGAAGTCGATACCCATGGCCCTTTGCAGTAGCGCCATGACCGTCTGATTGTCGGCCTGGAGGAATTCCGAAAGGTCGAAACAAACACTCGAATAGAAGCTCTTCAACAGGGTGGCGGGTGTTTTTGCCTTTTTCCCTGCGCCATCGCGCAGGACAAGCTCTCGGCTCTGGTGGCTGTCGTATTCGACCGTCAGCGTCCATTCGATCTCGCCGTCACGCCCGAGTTCGGCGTAGATCAGCGACTTCTTTGCGCCCCGCCGCACCGGCTCAGGGGTGCCCCGCTTGTCTTCACCTGAGAACGACGTCTCGAGTGCGTCGAGCAGTGAGGACTTCCCCTCTCCGTTGTCTCCCATGATGCGAACGATTCCGACTTCCTCCGGGTAGATCTCGGCTCGGTGGATCCTCTTGTAGTCCAGGACTTTCAACACCAGGACTTTCAGTTCGCCGCTCACGCGAACCTCCCCGACGGCGCCCAACGAACGATCGCTTTCGTCAGTCTCGGGATGTCCGAATGGGTCATCTCCTTCACCGACTTCATCCCGACGAAGGTCAGGGCGTCGGACAGGATCCCCGGTGAGTCGGCTTCGCTCAGGCCGAGTTCCTTGGCGCGACCCGACGCGAGCGTCGACAACGCGACGCGTTGCCCGTCGGTCAGCGGCATCTTGTCCGAAGTCTTAACCTCGGCACGCTTGGCTTCACCGCCTCCGTCACCATCGGGTTGAGTGAACATGCGGCTGGAGTTCGTCGCCATGACGACACCAGCGATGAACGCTCGTTTATTGGCCTGCTTCACCAACGTGTTCTCGAGGTCGCCGATCTCGGTATTCTCCACTCGAGGCGGAGCGCCTTGATAGTCGGGATTGTCTTCCCTGAACTGAGCTCCACAGCCATCCTTCGCGCGCCAGCAGTACCAGCCTTCGCCGGGTTTCTTGCTCTTGAACATGGCGGCGCTCTTGCCGCATTCGGAGCACTTGAATCCCTGCGCCCTCCACCGATGCTTTACTTCCATCGACGTAGCTGCGCCGTAGCCGATGGCGACAGTCGGACCAGCCAGGCTCCCGAGGTGGATCTCGCAACGGGAAAACACGGAGAGGCGATCCAAGTCTCCGTCTCTCCATCGCTCTTTCTCTGGCTTGAAGTCCGCGACCAGGCCGTAGATCGTGGTGAGGAGTTGCCCGCCTGGCTGCCACAATGAGGGGCGGGCTGTTTCGCCCTTCTGCACGTAGCCGAAGTCGACTCCGGGCTGCATCAGTGTCGCCTTGATCTTCTCCACGCGCTGCAGTCCGAGCGCGAACAGGTCCATACGTCGCTGGAATTCCGCGTCACTCAGGCCGGCCAATGCGACGAGTCCAGTACCCAAGCCTTCGTCGAGCCCGCGAACCGCGGACAACGCGCCACGCGGTTGATCCGCGACCGCGTGCTCGGCCTTCGGCGTTCCATTCTCTTCCATATATCCTCCGTCCCGGTGGGTGGATTGTCTCTGGTAAAGATATCACTTCAGCGCTGAAAAAACAACAGGCCTGAGCAATGAAGCTCAGGCCCGCAGGAGCACGCCATCGCGGACGTCAGATTGGTGGGTAGTCTGGGAAGTCCATGTGGCCGTTCCACCACTGGTCCAGATAATAGAAGAAACAGCAGAGGGGGCGACCTGTGACCCGGCAACATTCCGCGTTCCCCTCCGCCGCCGCGACCGGCCGCGGCGCCGCCGCCGCCAAGAGCCCGAGCAGAGCCAAAAGCGCAAGCGCACGTTTGAACGGGTTCATCTATCCTCCATCCAGATGACCGAGGTCACCCGCTTGTGGTTGACACGACCCCGTGGAGTCCCGACGTAGCCGATGACCATGGGCAGACGCCCACCCGACATAGGTACGGAAACTAGCTCCACGGTAGCGACGGCGGAGGGCATGAGATGGAGCGTCCGACAAGATCTCCAGCCCGGGTCACACCTCTGCGTCAGCACGAAATCGACGGCGCGCGTGGAGTCGCCGTCGATGAAGATGATGGACCAGTCGGACTCCCAACTGATCGTGTCGCCGTAAGCCTCGACGTCCACCCGCCACCAGTCCAGTGAGGCTTGGGTTTTCCGGATGTACTGGAAAAATTCGCAGCCATAGTTAGCGAGAAGAGACGCGAACGCCTCACCCGAGTCGTCATCCTGGAATGGTCTATCAGGAATCAGCCGGATCGGCCCCTTTGAGATGTATAGGTCGGCGCCTGGAACGCGGACCTCGAAACGGTCCTTGGCAACCGCCGCAACCGCCGAGATCTGTCCGAACAGTGCGCACAGCACGACAATTGCCGCGGACCGATTCACGCGGCCACCAGCTTCCTGGACCTTGGCGACGCCTCCGCCTTGAGCTTCGTGGCGTACGCCTCCCGAGCCCACCTCGCCATGGAAACGTTCCTCTCCTCGACCGATGCCTTCATTCGGAGGTCCATCGCCTCCGACACGCGGATCGGCGACTGCATGACCCAATCGGCCCGCCGCTCGCGCGACTTCGGCGGCTTGAGCTTCCGCTTCCTGGCCCCGGTGCCCCGCGTTCCGGTTGTTCGCTTCCGTGCGATCATTTCCCCTCCCGTCCAACGGTCGTTCTCGATCCTATCAGCCTGCGCGGCGGCCAACGCGGCCGACTTCGTTGCGACACTCGCCACTTCGGCGATGGCGCTCGCTCCCAGGAAGCTGTTCTCACTCGCCATCGGAGGCGCCTCCTGCGATCCGAGCGAGATTCATCAGCGTCACCTTTGCCAATTCCATGGGGAACCCTCCTAGGTTGTCGTAAGGATAGCATCTGCGGCTGAAATCTGCTACCTTGAAATCGACCCGACCGAGTCCAGCTTGTAGACCAACCGGAGATGCTTTCGGATCCACCCGAGACGCCCCCGCAGTCGACCGTCGGTCGTGCTCCAGACCTGCGGCGCCACACAGACCAACCGCACTCCGTAGGCCATGATCTCGAGACTACCAGCGGGACAGAGGAGCGTCTTGTCGAACATCTGCTCACCTCGACGGTTGACGGACACGTCACAGTTGTCGAACGCCGCCGCCGCGGACTTGAGCTTTTTCTCCAACGGGAAGTTGAATTGTCGGCGGCCGCCGTTGGATCGATGGACCGCTTTAGTGTCATCCACGGGCCATGTTTCGCATCTTGCAATGCGCCGTCCAGGGTCGCGCCGCCGACAAATCAAGCAAAACCTGAGAACTTCCCGTCTTTGATCAGGAGTTCGGACTTCTCCCCATCGCTGTCGATGTAGAACAGACGGCGGCCTTCATTCAGACGGCCGCCGGTGACGAGGGCGTTTACGACAAACTCCGGCTCGTTGGTGATCGTTCTGTGTCGATCCCACGGACCGACATCATGGATCACGAGCGGTTCAAGCTGGAGCGCGTCATCCTCGATCACGATCCACTGTGGTCCGTTTCCGATCGCCCCGTACATACAACCAGTCCTTTCCGCGCCACTTCTCGCCGTCAGGGCAGGTATAATGGTGGCTGAAATATCTCGGCGCTTTGGGGGTTTGCCTTTGGTGTTCGTCGCCTTCGATGACCCGAGCCAGAGCCCGCCCGTCGGCCTTGGTCCACAGTTCGTGGTTGCCCTCTGGGTTCGGGGCCGCATCGAGGCACACGTAGGCCGGGTCCCCATTTAGTTTGATCGCGCCAGTTGGGACGTAGAGAACGCTTGCGCCACAATTGACGCAGCGATCGTCACAGCCCGCAGCGTCTACGTTTGCAGCAGCCACGCTTCGTCCTTGATCCGCGCCAAACGCCGTTGGCGGATATTCCAGGTTCTCATGCAGAGCGCCAGGAGGAACTTCTTGTGCGCGGATCTCACCCGCATCGCAAGGCGGAAATCCGGGTCTTTCAGCTCACGGATCTCTCTCAACCGAGAGACCTCGACCGCGCCCAGCAATCCCATACATTCATCGCGCACCGCCCGGAACTCTAACGCGAGCTGCTCGTGCTCATCGATGCCGCGCGGATCGACTATCTTCCAGACCATCTCGTCACCTGAGGGGTCGAGTTCTAGTCGTGCTACCTTTCCGGCGCCGTGGTTTTGACCCTGGCACACGCACACGCAGACCGGTCCCGTGGAGAGTGAACACCGCAGATCGCACCGCTGGGGCTTCTTCTCCGAGGGCGCGGCGTTCTCTGCAACGACCAGGCCCATGTGTTCCACCTCGGAGCCGCACGACCCGCAGACCAGCGGATCCCCTGGGGGGCGGTTGAAGAAGATCTGCTCGTCCATCGGATCATGGAAATCGAGCACGATCGACTCACACGAATCTATGCAACGAAAGAAATGCCGAAGTTTCATCCGCTCCTTAGTCCCACTACCGGACCAGGCATCGTGTCAATGAAGTCCGACCCCCGGTCCGGCGTGGAGCATGTGCTCGCGGCAACGGAGTCGACCCGGAGGCAAATCCAGTCGAGAGAGTTACGTCGCCGCGAGCAAGCCGATGGACGAAGGATATCACATTCGACGTGACAGTCTAGCCTTCATTCTCCTGGACCACGAAAAATTCGATGGCCGCAGCCTTCAGGAATCGACGCGCCTCTCCTTCGAGTTCTGGCCGGATCGAGCCCACCATGATCCGGCTGATCCCGGACGGTCGGAGGAGTTTGAGCGTCTCCGGTTCCGGCATGACACTGCAGACCAACACGGAGCCGGCCGTCGACGCGCCGATCTGGCACGCGTGTCCCAGTGCCACGATGACTGCATCAACACCGCGGGAGCAGGTCTCGATGTCCTGCCACACTTGACCCCCGACCCCAGGTCCTTTGACCAAGTCGCGCCGTTTGACCATCTCGTGGCCGTCACGCTGGCAGGAGTCGGTCCCCACCGAGGCCCCGGAGCCAAGCCCGATCAACGCCCCGTCCTCGCTTACGATGACGGCCCCGTTGCGAGCGTAGGAGCACGCCGAGTCCTCGCAGAGAGTCTGTGCGATGCGCAGAAGAGCACTGGGCGTGAGCATGCTCACGATCGCCACATGAGGGCAAGGAATCCGCCGGCACAGATCCCTATCGCGAATGACAGGTGATCCGCGCAAATGCGGTCGTCAGACAGTCCTAGATCCAGGTGATGCCTCCGATGACGATGCTAACGCAGCGAGAAGGCCTCCCGCGCTCGCCCCCCTCCTCTACCCGACGAACTCATGGTATTTCTCGATGAACTCATCCACGGTACCCCTCCCGGCCGAAGTGTTGTACCAGCGCTTCCAGTACCGCGCCATCCCATGGATATCATCCTGTGCCGGCAATGGCTCTTTGACTTTCAGGTAGCGCAACCGGCAGCCGATGGTCGCCAACCGCAGGTCCCACTCCATCTCTTCGATGTGGCGGTTGGCGATCTCTGGGAATCGCGTTTCGTACTCAGATCGAAGCCAGGCCCAAGTAGCCGGCTCCATCTGGAAAGCCCCACGGGCCGGTCCCCGCCCCAATTGGCGGAGGTAGTGACCGAAGTCACTCTCCTTCGCGGCAGTGCCTAGAACCAGCCGAATTGCGGCCTCACTCGCCATCGCAGCGCTCGTCTCCCGGAGAGTACGGGAGACGAAATTGCGGAATTGCCCGCGGTTGTAACTCAGTTTTTACCCACGGGGCCCGTGTGGGGGCCGGTCACCCTGCCGACGGGTCCAGGAGAGACCGAAATCTGCAGCTTCTGCATCAACGTCTCCACGACCATTGCGTCCGCAGATGCTCTCTTCGCAGCCTCATCTGCTGCAACCTTTGCCTTTTCGGCGCTCAGCTTGCTCGCGGCAACCGTCAAGAGCACGCCGCCCGCGGCGACCGTAGCCATGACGCCCTGGAGGAATAGGAAGAGGTGCTGGTTGATCTGATCGAGCTGTTGCTGCGTGAACCAGCCCGTGATCGAGAGGACAATCATAAAGATCGCGACCACAGACCCAACCAGAGTAGCCGGATCCTTCCTCGCTCCGCGCGCCTCCCGGAGCGCCCACAGGCTCTCCAGCACGCTGGTCAACTTCGGCCACATGGTGAAGACCCAAACCGGGGCTTTCGTGATCAATCTCAGTAGAGGCAACATGGTCACATTTCCTTTCCGCTGAACAAGCGCTTCTCTATCCGCTCCAGAAACCACGCTTGGTTGTCATCAGACAAAGCCACCATCCAGGCTGCCGGCCAGTGAGATCGCAATCCCTGCGAGAGCGGCGTTTGCCGTCGCTGGCCCTACAATCGTGAGACTATCCCCGGCGGCGAAGCTCTGAGCCAACCCGCCGGTCGTAGTGAATGTGGCCACGATGGCAGCAACCGCGTAGACCACCGTGCCGATGGTGGCCCCGTTTTTTTGAACGGAGAGCGTGGCAGTTACCCCCGTCCCCGCCACGGCGGCGGACCCTCTAGATCCGGAGAAATTTGCAGGAAACGTGGTTGCACGCGCCATGACGCGCCGGAAGATAACCTGACTCGAAGTCAACACGGCCTCGTTGGACGCGCTCATGTCTGACGCTTGCTTCACTGCCACCCAGGCGCCGGCCGCGGTTGCTCGGTAACCTAGGTCTTCGTCGACAACGTAAACCTCCCAGCCTTCGGTTGGGATGATCGAGATCCAAGCATTCGACTTGTAATACACAATGCGATTGTCCAGGCCGGCCCAAACGCCCGTGGCGCTGGCTCCTGGGACGTATCTGCTCCCATCGGGCGGGGGTAATAATGGCGGCGTTGTATCGCCCAGGCTGATTACACTGCACATAACTAGTGCATCTATAATCCGCAGGGAGTCGTTGTGTGTCACGTTTTTCGACAGTTGGCTTGCCGAAATTTCGGGTAGTACAATATTGGGAGTGTTGGCCATCGAAAGTCCCTTCTACACCGTCGCTTCGGAAGCAAAGCCCCGTCCCACGACTGCATTCAACTGATACACCAGGACCGTAACCAGGTTGCCAGGAGTCAAACCGTCACTGGTTTGCTCTGCCGCCGAGTACCCAACCGAGGGAGTCGAACTCGCGATCGTCCGCAGGACGTCTTCTCCGTCCGTGATATCTACCTCGTAAGACTCTACGACCTCCCCCACGGGAGTTTCCGAGAGGTCGTCCCACTCTCCCGCAATTCTCCCGCGCGGGGTCCAGGTCACGGTGAGGTTTTCCGCTCCGTCTCGCTCACCGGTCACATGGTCCGCAGACAGCGGCATGAGGTGACGCATCTGTGGGGTGAACTGCTGGGGGGCGCCAGTCATCCCGAGTGGCCCGAGAGATACGGGTCGGAACCACAATGGATACCCATTGTCAGACGGCGTGAGCCCATGGAACTTGATAAAGTCTGAGTGGAAGTAGACGCAACTCTCGCCGATTTCATGGGTAGACATAGCCCATTCGGTGCCCTTTCGCCCTCGCAGCAGGCCGGATAGCGTGTACCTGTTCTCGCCCAAATCCAGCGCGGACCGGTATGCAATGAGTTCGTTCCCGACCAGCAATGGGTTTGCCCCGTTGAGAACCTGCAGGGCAGACCGTGAGCTGAGGAATGTCTGCGATACGAATTTGACGGTGACCGTCGAAACTTCGTCCCACAGGTTGGGGTCGCCCACTGGCGGAAGCGCACTGATCGCCGATGCGATCGGTGATTGTGTGTACTGGGTCGCCCACGGCGTCCACGAACTTCCTCCATCCCGAGAGATGTCGATCCTCGCCCCCGTCCACTCGGGCATGTAGCCGCGCATGGCAACGTAGAGCCCGGGCGCGTCATCAATCGGGCTGATGAGCGGGGAATTGACCAAGACCATCCGGGTCAACCCAGGGAGTTCTCCCTGCGGCTCCTCTAACGGGCCAGGGACTCCAGACGCCGTGGATTCGTAGGCGGTGGCGACTTCGTTGGCCGCCTCGATCTCGATCACCCCGCCGCTGTAGGTCAAGCGATCGATCCTGATCACGCGTTCGGAGTCCGGCTCCTCGACCACCACCACGTCCGCGGCGTCCAGCCACGCGTACTGGAATGGGACGCTCACCACCTGCGAAGTTCTCTGCGCCCATGCGAAGCTCAACCGCTTCTCCGCTATCTGGGCGGCTTCGTCAGCCGTCATGGCGACAGGGATGTCGATCACCACAACCTCCCGGCTCGTGGTGATCTGCCGACTCGATCGCTGCACGCCGCGTTCGTAGGTCCGTTCCCAGTCGATGTATCCGATCTCGACCGCGCGCGGCATCTCTAGCTCCTGCTGTCGGGTCGTGGTCACAGCCTGCGGGCGCCCCGACCCGGAGGTATGCGCCGCCAGGTGTTCGTAGGGGATCGTTACCACCGGAGGCTTCCCACGGATGGGAAACTTCAGCTTCCCGTCAGACTCGACGCAATCGAAGAAATACCCATCCGCGAGGCGTTCGATGGCCGAGCGGGCCCGCATGCGGTGGTCCAGGAGATACCCACGGATGGTGGTCGTCACCAGGTCAGAGACGTCTCGCTCCGCAGCCGTGACCGAGACGCGCTCACACACGTCGGCGACGATTTCGCTCAGGAGCACGGAATTCGGGTCCCCTCGGTCCAGCCACACCCGGACGTAAACGTTATCGTTGTAGGGCAGGTCACAGCCAGTAACGATGGAATGGGCGAATTTGTCGTAGACGCATCCGCCGTCCCAGGTTGGCGTGGTCCCCGCCATCTCGTCGGTCAGCCACGTCTTGGTCACCGTTCGACCAGAGACCGAGAACCGGTGGATCGTCGAATCGCCCTGGTCATAGGCGTAGAAGATCTCTCCGTTGACGGCGCCGCGCCGCCACGCGGACTTCGCGCGCAACGGAACAACTTCACCTGTCGCCTGGCCGGCGTTCGCCAGCGTCGAATCCTCTTCATTGTAGGTATAGAACAAGATTCGTTCGATCCCAGACTCTGGCTTGGCTCCGATCATCAACTGCTGCGTGTCACGATCCCACCGGAGAACTCTGGCGGCGCCGCTGGCGTCGTTGAAGATCGAGAACTCTAGTATGGTCGGGGTAGTCCCTGGGTTTGGCGTTACGACGAACACCGTAGAAGAGTCGGTCGCTGTATCGTTGGCGACAACCCAAAGTCGCCCCGTATCCTCGTCCCAGTCCATCGACGAGAAATAATAATTCACTGGGGCAGACAAGATCTGGGTATCCAGCCCGAACCAATCTAGGGTGGACCTGTCCAGGATGTTCAAGCGCTGATTGGAGAAACCGAAGATGGCAAGGTAGGGGTATAAAGGATTACGACTCACCCTTACCATTGTTGGGTAATACGTATCTACCTGGGACACCGCATATACCGTAAGCGTTTCTCCGCTTAACTTCATGGGGTGGGAAACGGAAAGATCCGAATCCGAGATCGTGCCGCATGTATACACGACCGAGTTCTCGTCGATGTCGAAGTCACAATCATCGAACGGGATCGCGGCACGGCCCACGTCTGGATCGAAGTGGTCCACACTGTGATCCACCTCGTTCGTCAGCAGATTGAAGATGTCCCAGTTTCCGTATGCTTCGATCAGGACCCTGGTTTCATCGGGGTAGACGACGAGGTTATCTTGCGCCGGTCCTGGGGTCAGCGTTGGGGCGATCGTCCCGTGTAGTACATGAACCGAGAATTGGCTAACCCGTGGCGATGGGCCGAAAGGGGCCTTTACCCCGAAATCGCCCCTGGACAGAGCTTCATTCAGTTCGTCCTTGGTCCAGTAAGGCGGGTTGGCGATGTGATTGAGCCGATCTATTTTGGCCTTCCCCCCCCACGAGTCGTCCACTTGAGCGGTACCGGAGATCTGCACACCCTCTCCTGGGAGTGCATACCTTATCTGTAAATGTATGTTCCCTCCCGGGAACTGACTGCCGTTGGCTCGTTGGGTAACCACGTGGGTCTTGGTGGCATATATGGTGTTGACGTAATTTATCGTCTGACAAGGGAGACTGGCATTTAGCCCTGATGTGCTCCCTTTGATATAGTCAATGTGTAGGTTGCATGGAACATCATTAAGGCCGTCCGGGTAAAACGCAGCCGGGGGGAAAATTTCATTGTCTCCGTCTGGGTCGGATGAGTACGTGAACCAACCGCTGGCGTTCGGATTGTGCTCGAACATCATCGCCTGGATGTAATACTCACCCGGGGGGAACATGAACCCGGTAGTAAGGACGAAATCGTCCGCATACCACGCGATTGAGCTCCCGGTTTCGCTTCCGATCACTAGTGACGCAATGTCAGCAGTGGAGCCGCCACCCTCATACTCGGCCACGATAACATTGTCGATCAGAACCACGTAACTGGGTCCCTCTCCTTGACCTTGTCGGAAGTCCATCCGGTGGTATACTCCAAGCTCTCCGATGGCCCCAGGCTGGGAGATGGCCTTGAAGACGTCATTAGTGCCAAACACCCAGACCTGGCCCAACGAATCAACCGCGACGGATATCTTGTTCGTTCCGCCTGACTGCAACGCCGCCAGCTGAACGATTCCGGCAACCGGGAGAACTGGAATCATGAACCAAAACGACCCCCACGCCCGGGGGGAGTTTGTCTCGCCATCCAAGCCAAGATAAGATGGGTCGATAGCGCGCATCGCCACGTAGGCAGGCATGAAATCTCCCGGCAACTTCAAGCACTTTTTTCCGGCGCGCCCACCTCCGTGAGGGAAGTGTGTGTCCCACTCCACGGCCCCGGTTACGTTCGAGTCGGATGGAAGACGGGCGTACTCGTATCTGTCCGTCTCGGCTCCGGATAGCATATAGATAGCGCCCTGGAACGGGTTCGAGCTGTCGATCGACGCAATGTCCGGTGAGATGTCGATAGGATCGAACGGGACCGACTGGGTGACGTCCGTTGATAACTCGAACAGGAGGTTTGGAATCGAGTTGTTCGTGTACTTCAGCTTGAAGTTCTTGAACACGACGTAGGCGCGCCCACGATATGCCGGGACGAAGTTTCCTTCCAAGCCCCACGCCGCGATCGTCGGGTCAGGCTCCTGATCTTCCGTCCCGTAATAGATAGCGATCGACTCCGCCAAGCTAGGGCCGCCCCCAACCCTTCGCCCAATGGGAGTCTCCCGTAGGTCCGTCATGAGCAGGTCATTCGCCCAGATGCGAGTGATCCCTTGGATCACGCCCTCACAGAGCAAGACGGCGAAGCTGGCGAGGTACTCGGCGAGACTTTCGCCGTCTTTCACTGTTATGACTTCCTGGATAGGGCCGGCCCAGATGATGTTCCCGGCCATTTTCATCGTGCCGTAGACGACCGGGATCCCTATCCCATAGGCCGCCGACTGGACGTTGATCGAATCCAGTCGTGGCCCTTCGAGCACCTCGTCCTTGCCGTACAGCCCTAGGACGTTGCGGTCGATCCAGGCGCCGATCGTAGAACCGACCTGCGCTCCGGCCGGTCCTCCGTAGTAATACCCTACGACCGTTCCAACTACCTGCATCAGTCAACTCCGTGCAATGAGTAAGCCGCGACGACATCTACGCCAGAGATCGGCGCTTCAACGACGTGTCCGATGAATCGATCCGCATGGATCAGCGTCGAACCTGTGAATAGCCCAAGGTGCGTGACAGCGCCGAAGTGGCGGGTCAACAGCACGTCAGCGGGCCGCGGTGACGAGGTGCGGGAAGCGAATCGTTTGACCGCTCGGTGGATCTGGGAAGGAGTCGGGTTTGGTTCGTAGTCCAGGAAATCATCCCACGAGTTCATCGCGAAGTTCTTTGCCAGGAGGATCAGGCCCGCGCAGTCGACCCCATGCGGCGTTCGCCCGTGGTCCCGGTACTGGACGCCGAGGAGTTTCCTAGCTTCGGACAGGATGCGCGCTCTCATCGGTCCCATGCGTGCCGCACCGATCCCGGCCCATGAGTGATGGGCAGTGTGCCCTGCTCCGGGATGTGGGGCTCACCACCGAAGTTCAGCACGTTGTCGAAGCGCACCGAACAGGTTCGGATGATCTTGTCGCAACCGAACGTCGCCTGGAATGCGTCACCCGGCTCGATAGCGAACGGCATCGCCTGGAAGAGGATCAAGTCCTCTGTATCTCCGTCGTAGGATTTGATCTCCATGGTAAGCCCGACGTTTAACCCGTCGAGCCACTCCACGAGCCCGAATCTCCAGACGTCCGGGTCCGCACTCTCCGTCACGAGACTCGCCGTGAACTGCTGCCGATCGGTGACGTAGATGACGCTGGAGTCTTCCTGGTACGGGTTGTCGCCCGTGCTCGGCGTTAGGTCGAATTTGCAGCGGGCGTCGCCGAGCGTGTACCGGCAAGTGACCGACGTGATCTCCACGATCTCCTGCTGGAGGCGCTGACTCTTACCGCGGATCTCGCAGGTGAAGCTCGTGTCGCCAATCTTGATCTCTCCTGCGCTCCAACCAAGCGCCAGGTAGAGCGCACCCATGGATAGGTCTTCATAGTTCACGACGAAAATGTCGACCGTGGCCATGTCGAAGAGACCGGCGGCTACGTCTGCCTCCGTGATCATGCCCTGGTGCATGAACGAGATCACCTCCATGTTGTCCACGCCCATCCCTCGATCCTGGGAAAGGGAAGTAGAGATGAATCCGGTGCTGGCCTGGTACGTGTCCCCGGTGAACACGATGTCCGTATCGTGATCGGTGTAGAAGTACTCGGTCCCGTCGCGACGTTGTACGCGCCATAGCACTGCCCGTGTCGTGGTTTCCTGCTGGAGGTGGGCTCTCAACTCCGCGCTGATCGCCTTGCTCACTGGCGGATCTCCAGGAGTTCTACGGCGGTTGAGCGCGCCTCATACGTCGAAAGGTTGATCGGGAGGTGGTCCGAGGCGAAGCGCATTGGAATATGGAAATCGAACGTTGCCGAGATCACGTCACCGATCGATGGAGGCGAGGTGAACGTCACGATCCCGGTGACGGTACTGACGGTCCACCCGCTCATCTGCTCCACGCCGTCCACGAAGATCTGGACCGTCCCGCCGATTGGCTTGACGATCTTCCTGGAGTACTCGTAAGTCCCTGGTTCGTAGACCTTCTGCAACTGGAATATCGTCTCCACTCCGTCGCCGGTTCCGATCTTGGAACCGACTGCTTCAAAGTCGTCATGGTTGAGGAACCGAAAGCCATGCAGCATCCCGCGACGGGCGCGGTGGAAATCCCGTAGCAGCATGAGTTGCCACTTCGCCTTTACCCCATAAGCGACATTCCAACGCTCCCGGTCGTGCTCCCAGTTCTGGTTCCGCCGCTCGTGCCCAGACGTGAGTTCCACCACTTCGGTCGAGAACTCGGCGCCTCCCTCGGATTCGTAGGAAATATCCGTGGGAAACAAGACCTCGTGGAAGGCCATCAGTTATTCCTCCGACTGACTTGATCGATTGCGACTCCCAGCTTGCCTGCGATCTGCCCAGCAGACGCGCGGAACGACCCGATGTCTGGCGTCTGGATATTCATGGTGACCTGGACGGCCGTCTTCCTCCCGTGTCCGCCCATCCCGCGCATGAAGTCCGGATCCTTCAGTTTCTCCAGGGGAATGACTGCTTCTGGCCCGGCTTCACCCAACATGGCGAACGTCGGCTTGCGGAACATCCCACCCTCGGCGGCGCCGTGGGCGCTCTCCATGATCGCCTCGTAGTCGACCGGGGCGGAGCCGCCGCCGCCGCCGCCGCCGCCACCGCCACCGTCGTCGCTGAAGAGTTTAGATATAAATGACATAGCGCCCTCAGCGTCACCGCCACCGCCACCGTCACCGCCACCGCCCTCTTTGCTCATCAGGCTGGCCACGAAATCTTTGGCGGTCTGCTCGGCTAGCTCGGTCATCAGGTTGTTCCAGATATCCGAGATCGTGTCCGCCATGGACTCCCAGTCGCCGGTGATCGCGCTGGTCAACGCGGATCCCAACAACTCACGCAGCGAGCCCTGGAATTCGTCCGCCCACTGCTGCAAGAGAGTCCCGTGCTCCGCGTAGAATTCGCGCTCCTCGGCCAGGAGTTGCTTCGTGCGCGTGAGCCCGAGGGCCTGCGCGGACTCGATCGATGCGCCAGCGTCTAAGTAGGCATCGACCTCCGCGTAGATCTGCTCTTGGCGCCGCATCTCATAGGCGTCCCAAGCGGCCTGCAATTGCACGGTCGTAGCTACTCCGCCGTCCAGTATGGCCTGGAAGCCAGCCATCTGAGTGGCCTTGGTCGCATCAGCGGACGCTTGCGCGGCCTCTGGATCGAAGATCGGGCCGATGAATGACTTGGACTCCCGCAAGGCGGCCGCGGCCTCCATCGACCCGCCAGCCTGCATGAAGTCGGCGACCTCCCTGTCGAGTTGCTCCTTGCGGATCCGGTGATAGCCGTCCCACGCCATCTGGATCTGCTCGACGGTGCCGACGCCTGCCTCCAGGATCGCCTGGAACCCGTCAAGTTGAACCGCCTTGGCCTGGGCCAGAGCTTCCGGGTCATATTCCGGGCCGGTGAACTCGCCCTGCGACTTCGCTGCGCGCAGGAGTTCGGCTTCCTCCATCGTCCCCCCGGCCTTCAGGAACGCGTCTACGGTCTCATCTATCTCCCTGCGCTCCGATTCGTGGAGCGCGGTCCACACAGACTGGAGTTGAGCTGTGGTCCCGAGCCCGGAGGCAAGGACCGCCTTGTATCCGTCGACCTGCGCCTGAAGGGACTTCTTCGCTGCCGTGACCCCCCCGCCTTCCTCGTCGCCGAGTTCATCGAAAATCCCGGGGATCTGGACCTTCGAATAGTCTCCCCCCAGGAGTTCCTCCACCGTGCCCTTCAGTTTGTTGGCTCCGGTCTGCGCGCGGACGAAGTCGTCCAGGATCGCCTGGCCAGGCGAGCGAGTGTCCATGTCCTTCACGCCGTCTGTCCACGCGTCGACGATTCCATTGACGGCGTCTTCAGACGCCTTCGCACCTTGCCTCCAAGCATCTGTCGCGTGCTGGACCAAGCTTTTAAGCGATTTTCCGACGCCGCTGAAATCCAACTGAATCAGGGAATTGAGCGCATTCCACACGTCGCCGATGGCGCCCGCGATGTGGCCCAGATGAATGAACACCACCTTCAGAACACCGGCGATGACGTTCCCGATCGTCTTGATCGTGGCCTCTACCACCTCGAAGAGGTTAGTTCCCAGGATCCCCAGCAATGCCCAGAACTCTTCCCATGGGGTTGGATCTGGCGGTGCGAGCGCGACGATCATCTTTCCGGCCGTCGCTTCCATCGCCATTTCGGCCTCGGTCATCGGGCCGATGAACCCGTCGTCGACCAACCTTCTCATAGCACCGACAACACGATCGGATCTGGTCTCGATCCCTCCGAAAGCCTCTGCGAACGCTTGGGACATAGCGGCCAACAACACGACCAAGAGGCCGACCAACTTTGATACCCCTACGATGATCGTCGCCAACCCCTGGACGAACTGGTTGATGAGGGATCGGTTTTCCTGGACCCACTTTGTCAACGCCCTGATCTCTCCGGCCAGTTCCGCTTCGAATTGCTCGAACGCTTGGATGGCGGTGTTCTCCACCGTGGCCATGAGTTGCTTGAACGCCGTCTCGGTCGTGCCGCGCATAATGTCGGATAGAGTTTTCGCTTCTCCACCGACGTTGCGTAGGGCGTTCTGGAATTCACGCGACTCCTTGGTCAACTGGGCCAGCACGAACGCAACGCGTCCGCCTTGTCGGCCGAATAGTTTGAGGAAGTCGTTCGGCGATGCGCCGCGGCTGTTGAGTTCAACCAGAACGTCGACGAGGTCGGTACTCTCTAGGCCCAACATAGACGCCGCGTGGGTCGCCTTGGTGAACGCCTGGGCCAGGTTGGTTCCCGCCAGAGATCCGCGAAGGCCGGCATTCCCCAGCACGCCGAGCAACCCAGCGGTTTCTTCGATCGTGTATCCGAATGACGCAGCGACCGGCGAGGCGTACTTGAACGCCTCGCCCAAGTCGGCCATGTCAGTCGCCGATCGGTTGACGGCTCCGACAAAAACGTCGGTGATGCGACCCATGTCTCGAGTTTCCAAGCCGAAGCTGTGCATCGCGGCGGCGGCCAGACGCGCGGATTCTTCCAGCGAGAACTGTGCGGCGGTCGCGAGGTTGAAAATATGCGGCATGGCCTGGACGGACTTTGCCGCATCGAAGCCAGACTGCCCGAGTTGTTTGAAGGCTTCAGCAGCTTTGATGGCGCCAAACTCGGTCGACTCGCCGAGTTTGAATGCTTCGGCGCGCATCAACGCGATTTGCTCCGTCGTGGCTTCCATGACAGCGCCGGCTACGGTCAGTTCGTGCGTGAACTTGGACCCGACCTCGGTGATCTTCTTGAAGATCAGAAGACCTGCCAACGCAGCCGTGGCCCCGGTCACCTGCGCACTGAATCCCCCGAGCGCGGAGCCGACGCCGTCGATCTGCCTACCGAGGCTCCGGAACAGGCCGTGAGATTTGGTGACGCCTTGCTCGAGGGGCTTCGTGTTGAGCCCGATGTGCGCGATCAGGGTTCCGATCGTCATCCGGGATCCTCTTGCGCTTCGGCTCTCGTTGCTCTAGTCGCTTCGACGTTTCGAAGATGGACAGTAACGCGGCCTTATGATCTTCTGCGGTCTGCTTGCCCGATGGGACCCACGTCTGCGGCATGAAATCCGTCTGCTTGAACTTTCGACTGCGCTTCCCACGCTGGGAATTCGCGATCACACAGGCGATCATCGAAGCCCGGTTCCACTCCTCACCGTCCCCGAAACTCTCGACCGATCCGTAAGCCGTCCACTCAGACAACTGGCGTGAAGTCAGGAGCTCCAGGAGGAAATCGGGGTGTGGGACGCCTAGCTGGAGGCAGAGTCGGAAGAGGAATCGCCGGCCTGGCCGGCTTCGGATTCCCCCGCCAGATCCTCCACGTCCTGCTTCGTCATGGCGTTCATCTCCACGATCACGGTGAAGACCCGAGACAGAGCGGCTGCACTCTTGCGCCCCAGCTTGTCGAGATCCGCAGCCTCGAACATCCTCTTCCCGTTCGAGTCCACGATCGCCGCCTGAGCGAATTTCGCGCGGAGGTTGGCGGAGCCGAGCCCCTTGCCTTGACCCAGTGACTGCACCTCGGCCTCGAGACGGTCGCGCTGCATGCCGGAGAGCGACTTCAGCCGAACGACTCCACCCCATTCCGGGACAGAGACGTCGCGGTATTGCATGTCGTCGACACTGAGGATCTGCTCCTTGCTGAGAACGAGAACCTGCATCAAACCTCCCCGCCCAGGTTAAGTCGTCATGTCGACGGCGCCGGTGATCTTCAGGGTCACCGAAAGCGTGATCTTGTCGTCAGGCACGATCGTCAGCGGTAGGTCCGTGACGAACGCGGCGAAGGTAAGCGTGGTGTCGAGCGGATCGGAGATCACGATCTGGTAGTTGCGCGAATCCGCCGACTCGAAATCGGTCAACATCGCGGCGTAGCCCGCCGAGGTGAAGTTCATCTCGAGGGTGACTTCGCCTCCGTCGCGGAACCCGCCGATGTACTCGCGATAACCGCCGACCGAATCGAGCGAGGTGACGTCGATGAAGTCTCTGGTCATGCCCGGACCGGTGATCGAGTTGATCTCGGCAATCGGGTCGTAGCCCTCTGGGCTGGTTCCATCGCCCCGCATGAACTGAGTGCCTACTCCGGCAATGGCAGAACTGGCCATCTGAGCCCCCTTCCTTGGCGGCTACAGAACTACGTGGGGCGTCTTACTCCACGGTTGTTCTGTGGATACGGAAGTTGATCGAAAACACGTTGCGCTGGCTCTCGTCGAGTTCCAGCCATGAAACCGGCGACAACACCCAGATTCCGATGTACCTGGACCCGTCGACCACCTCTCCATGGCGTCCGTTCAAAGAGTTTTCTATGTCCTGAGCCCAACGGTGGGGATCATCGTAGTTCCCCCTGCCGCCGCGCACAATACACTGTACGGTTGGCCTTTGGTAAACGAGGTGCGGGTCGGGGGCAGACCCACCAGAATCCTTCATGGAAATGCACCGGTCTGGCTTGGGCGGAAGCTCCCCTCGGAACAAGTTCTGGGCGAAGGTAAGCGCTAGTCCGGTATCCTCTTCAAGAAGGGTCGCCAGGTCTTGCGAGGGCGGGTTCTGGCCGGGACTCATGGTCCGGACGCCCTCTCGAACGCGATCACGTCGCGCATGAACCGCAACGCTTCTTGCTCCTTTTCGACCAGGGCCTTCTCGAGGAACTTCCACTGCGCCTCTGGATTGTAGCGCTTCTGGTAGTTCCGGTTTATCTCATGCACCGCTGGGGCGTATGTCGCGGTGTAGTAGATCGTTCCCAGCAGCAAGCTCGACCCGCGCCACGCATCGACTGAGGTATCGGCGCCCCCGCGGAGGTGTCCGGTGTCGACCGGAGTCATCTCCATCGCCCGAGCTTTCACCAGTTCGCACGCGCCCTTCATGGCCACGCGAGACCTGACGCGCATGCGTGAGACCGCCCTGTTCAGGTTACTATTCACGTAAGTCACGCCGTTGATGTACCGGTTGATCTGCGCCATCAGAGCCACACCCGACGCGCCGTCCGCGTGCCCTTCAAGTTGTCGATCGATTCGTAGGACATAATCTCCAGGGAATCCTCCAAGGAGAGCGGGTCCAGGCCGCTCGAGTCGACCTCATCCAAGGGTCCCAGCCACAAGTAACCCCCTGGGTCCATGGGCTGTCCAACCTGCACGATAGCCTTGGAGGTAAGTTCCCGGCCGTTGGCCGTACGGAATAGTTCACCTACCCAGTCCCACCTGACCTTGACGGCGACAGGGTCATCGAAAATCCTCCCGGAGGTCCCGTCGGAAGCCGGGTTGCCCCAGTAGACGGCATCATGGATCAGGACGTTGGCGTAGCCCCTGGAGCGTGACGGCATCGGTTACCCGAACGTGTGAAACGAGACGACGGACTTACTTCCGGTCTCGATGGCGCTGTCCAGGATGCCCTTCCAGTCCAGAACCCTGACCTGCTGACCGTAGGGAGTGAAATCTAGACCCATCGCGGTTTTCCCGCGGTAGCGAGTCTCGGTCGTGGTTCCGGTGCGCTCGGCTTCCATGTCCGGGTCGCGCACTGCCACGAAGTGCGCCGCAAGCCACTTCTCGATCTGCTTCAGGAGGTCGGATGCGTATCCGGCCCCGGTCAGTCGACTCGTCACGATCACGTTGGCCGTGTGGAGAAACGGCGTGATGATTTCGACCTCGAGGGCCGTGTCCATGATGGCTTTCACTTCGTGTTCGGAAACTCGACAAGCCATGCATGGCCTCCCTGGGTTGGTGTGCCCCCCCCCGCCGAGAATAGCGGATTCTCAGGGCCTACGGCAGAAGACGAACGTCTCGATGTCTTCCCTGCCGGCGCGTGACTCCAAATCGTTCACCTCCAGGCATTCATAGCCGAGCCCGCGCGCCCAGCGGATCAGTCCGGCCCGGGTCCAGTACCAGAGGTGCTCGCCGGGCTTGAAGTGCTTGCTCCTGAGTACGTGGTCACGATCGCGGTAGATCGGCATGGTCAAGAAGGCGAACTCAGACGCGCGGACGAAGGCGTCACTCGCCCTGGGGATGTGCTCCAGTGAGTCCCAGAAAGTCATCGACTTGTTCCAGCCATGGAGATCCGGAACGAAGATCGCGCGTTCTTGCAGCCAGGCGACGGCCCTGGGGTTCAAGTCGGTCCCGAAGGTGTTCGGGCGGGCCTCGACGAACTGACCGCACCCGATGCCGACATCGAGCAGGAACGCGCTCGACGGGAGATACTTCGCGACGAGTTCCGTCCGGATCTCGGTCAGCTTGACGCCCATCGGGCTCGCCGCGCGGTCGATGTATTCTTGCCAATAGTTCTGGCCGTACTCCATCGGCTTCGAATCGCAGTAACCGAGGCCGAGATCATCCAGCCACGTCAGAGATCCGGACCCGATCGGTTCACCGTTGCTCAAAACATCATTCCTGATCATGCCGATTCCTGATTCAACGATCCGAGCGGGCTCTTGCGATCGGGACTTACAGGATCTCCACAGGCGTTTAGCGCCTCCGCGCAACTCGCGGCGGCTTTTATGTTGATAGCGGCGTTCCAGTCAGCGTTCTCGGTGAAGCCTCCTGTGAGTCGGAGCAAATCATCCGCGGCGCGACCCGGAGAGAAGTCTTCCATCTCGAGCGAGGAATACTTGGCTCCTGGTTGGACCCAGTTTGACCGGAAGCCTGAATTCGGATAGCGCTTGCGATTCCAGACCATGACCGTTGGCCGGCCGAAGTACGTGGTCAGGATCGTGTTTCCGTTGGCGAACCCAACCATCCCATCGCATCCCCGTAGGAGTGCGAAGTACTCGTCTGGATCGGTTTGTCCGCACATGTTGAACTCTCGTGGGCGCCCTAGCTTGTCGGCGAACTCGGAATCCCAAGGTAAGCCGACCTGGAGAATGCGATGTCCCGGAAAGCTCGCCTCCAGCCGAGTCAGCAGATTGCGAACAGACTGGACTCCCAGTTCGTTCGCCCACAAGAGGGCGGAAAAGTAGGTCAGGATCCAGGGTCCCTTGGCGCGGTGCTCGAGCGCGAAGGCCGTTTCCTGCGCGGCCTCCAGGATCGGGTAGTCCCACTCCGGCTCCGAGCCCATCGCGTTGTCGATCGGTTTGCCCAACTCCATCCAGCCATTCAACGCGAACGCGAAGTCGAACCCACAATAGTTCGAGATCACGGTTCGGTCCGTCCGGCACAACTCGCGGAGCTGCGCCCCGTAAATCCTCGGTATCACCATGTAGTCGACGAATCGGAGGAAGGGGACCCTTTGGATGAACTCGGCCGAGCGGCGGGGGCCGCCCATGTCCCAGAGCCACACGTCTGCCTCGGCTATGGCGCAGTGCTTCGAGAGAAAGTCGCGGAGTTTCAGGATCACCCAATGGCAATCCCCCAGCCCTGGCGGGAGGAGAATGCGAGGTCGGGCTCCGTCCCTGGTGTGCTTGGCGAGAAGATTTGGGTTCCGGGGTGGAGCGATCATCCTCCCCGCAGGGAGAACTCCCTGGGTTGCCCGCAAGCGAGGATCAGTTCCGCCGCCTCTTCGGCCGCCTGCTCCGGATGGAGGGTTTCCACCCATGCGGGGAGGTAGATGGTCCCATTGCGTGATTCGTCGACCCATGATGTTGACATCCCCTTCCCGAAGTAGTCCGACCAGAGCATATAGGTCGGTATCTTCAGGTGCGTCGCAAGCATCCCGTTCCCGCCACACCAGCCCACGAACCCATCGGCGCATCGGACCATGGCCATGAACTCGTCCAGGGTAGTCTTGCCGACTCGGCTGGTGAGCGTCTCAGGATAGGCCCATTCGTCGAGGAGGCGGTCAGTCCACGGCACATCCCAGGTGGAGCCGGTCAACGTCAAGCGATACCCACCCAGCAGCCTGGCCAACTCAGCGATGAATCGTCGAATCGTTTGAATCGGCCACGCGCGAAGCCAGGTCTTGAACATGCCCTGATCCGAAAAGTACAGCATGACCTCAGGGGTCGACACGGCGCGGTACTGGGCGAGGAACAATTCCTCCCCGGCCGTGACCCCTAACTGGTAATTCCAGTTCGTTTCACACCCGCCCAGCGCCTGGCTGAGATGCGTTCCATTGCGCAGCTTCCCGTTGGGGCACAGGAACCAGTCGAAGCCATCGACCTGATCGATGTCGCGAGTTCCGGCCAGATAGCACGCCGAGAACTGCTTGGGAGCATCGTCGCGTGCGCGATTCCAGTATCCACCCGGCGTGCAAAAAGCCACGCGCTCCACCAGCCCGAGTGAACGTGGTCGACCGTCCAGATTCCAGACCCAGATCTCGGGCGGGATATCTATCTCTCGTTGCTTCATGAACCCCTCGAGCTTCAACAGCACGAAATGGAGGTCTCCCATACCGGAAACGACGAGGATCTTCTTCGGAGCCTGCTCGCTCACTGCGGTCCGCTGAGCTGGGTTGCCGGTACTGACTGTCCTGCAACTAACCCAGAATTCAAAGGCTCCGGCATGTTTTTTCTGCTATCCTTCTCTGACATGAAAGCTCCTGATTTAACTCACCAGGTTTTCGGTCGACTGACCGTGCTTCGTCTCTACTGCATCTCCCACGACCGTCATGCAGTCTGGGAATGCCTCTGCATCTGCGGGAATATGCGCACCGTTTTGTCGAAGAACCTTCAAAGCGGCGCAACCCAGAGCTGCGGGTGTCGAAGGAAACTGCCTCCTTCGCAGGAAAAGCCACGGAAGTCGCGCGCGGCACCCGAGAAGCAGCGCCCCGACACTTGCTATCGTGGGCATAAATTCACTCTAGAGAACACATACGTGAATCCGACCAAGCTCTTCCGTGTTTGTCTCCAGTGCCGTAAGGACAGGGACAAGGACTTGAAGAAAGGTTCGTAGGCCCAAGCTATCTCGAGCGAGAAGGCGGTGAAAAGTTTTACCTCCTCCCCGCCCTAAAGGGCGGAGATTCCGGGGGAGGCCCCGGTGGTTGACGCTTCAACGAACGGAACGCCAGTGCCCATCGACACCACCCGGCTTACCCGTTCTCCACGTCCGTTTTCCGTCTCGGCAAGTCCTGCCGCGACGACGTTCTTAGCGGCGATTAGCCGCTCCCGGGCCTCCGCTCCATGTCTCCGCCGAGTTCGAACATGCCGCCCTCGGACCTCCGCTCGATGTCTCCGTCGAGTTCGATCATGCCGTCATCGACCCATGCAATTTCGATCATATCCGAATCCAGAAGCCCCCGAAACTCGTGGAACTTTCCCGGCCCGACGTGATGCGTTTCCCCGGGGAAGATCCGGAAACTGGTCTTCGTTGGCCTGCCTGGAGCCCTGTGGTTAACGGTCTCTCGACATGCCTCAACCAGGCCAGTCAACACCACGAACTTGTTGTGTTTCTTGAGGTGCTGGTGCCAAGAACAGCGGTAGCCCTTCTTGACTTGAAGGTAGTGCGCCGTGTGGGTAGCCGACGCTGAAAGCAACGCGCGCCGACCCCAGATCTTCTCCTCCCACACCACGCTATCTGTTCCAGATGTGTAACTCACCAAACCCCCATCCAGAAGAGAACGACGTGTTTTAGATCCCGCATGAATAGCGGAATCGCCCATGCCAAGATAAAAAATGGCAGCATGATCGCCAACAGTATGAACCGACAGCCGGCCCTGCGCCGATCCGTTGTCACGGGGACCAGTGTTCCCGCAGCCAGTCCGGGACCGGGGGCGGAACCTCGTGTGGGCGGGGCTTCCCATGGAACACCACCATGCTCGCCCCCGCGGGAAGAATGCATTTCCTGCCACGAAGGTCCACCTTGAATGACAGAACGCCGTTGAGCGCGTCCTGGACGAAGCGAGACTCGATTCTCCTTGGACCGTCGCCCACGCGCGCGCGGATCCATTCCTGATCCCCCCTGAATCTGCCATGTCGACTCGTGAGCCCGACACTATTTCCAACATTCCACCACATAAACGGTTTAGAATTCATCTCATAGATGAACGCGTCCGTGAGCCATCTGTAGTCGCCGTTCCACCCCATAACGCCAGAGCATCGATCCTGCTTGTAGAACCCGCGCAGCATCCAAAAAACCTCGCTGTTATCCTGGGCGCAGATTGCATCCGCCAGAGGATCGAGACTCCCCGTGATCACGGTGTCCAGATCCAGATACAGCACGGGACCCAACAGACGAAACAGTTCGATTTTCGACCACCAACCAGGCCACGAGAACTCCAACGGAGAGACGGTAAACGGCGGAATCTTCGGATGGCTGAATGCAACCCGGTCGTCGACGAGGAGGATTTTCTCGTGTTCCCGGGTGAGATGGCGCTCTACTCCGGCGAATAGCTTGGTGAAGTAGCTGGGATCATAATCCCCACCAGATCGATAGACCGCTGCGACGCGTAGCATCAATGCCTCTGTCTCCGTCCCCCCCACCCCGTACGAGAGCCACGGGGGGGGGGCCGCTCGTGACTACTTGATCTGAGGCGCTCCGAACTCAAACCCAACCGTTGCCGCCATCGCGGACACGACTTCGATGTCCCCGATCGCCTTGATTTCGGTCACCCCTTCTCCGATGTCAGCGTCGGCCTTGCATACGATCTGCGATACGCCGATCGGGCCAACGGTGATCGCCTCGGCCGACATACCATCGGGGGCTACGACCAGATCGATCACTTCAGGGTTTGAGTTACTCCAAACCGGGGCTCCATCCACCTGCGCCGGGTTGCCGGCGAGGGTCTTTGGCTTCACCGAAATCGAGATCTTCTGCTCGTCCGTGAGAATGCTTGCCATATGCGTTGGTCTCCGTTCCTTCAGTGTTGCCGGGCCGAATACCATCCCGAGCGTCCCGGCACGCTTCGGGCGTCTGAAAATCCATCGAATAAACCAGCAAACGTTGCGCCGGAGATCTACGTCAAACGCGATTGCGCGCTCTTCCCGCATGCGAATGCCTCAATTCGTCAAGGTCCTCCTCGAAGCCGTCGTCTATCTCACCCGGCCAGGTGCCGAAGAGCGCCCTTACGTCCGCTATCGGCCGCACGTTCTGTGCCTGCGCCAGCTCGTCCAGCGTCGGTGATTCCCAGAAATTCCGCGAGATCGGAGTGCCCTGCTGGAGTAAATCGGCGGCCTCGATCGCTTCATTTCTCTTCATGGCTGCCTCCGAGGACGCCCCAGCCGGCTCCGGCAAATAGTGCCAGCTCACTCACCACTCTTTTCGGTCGCCTCACGCCGCCGCTCCAGCCGGGCTATGGCGAGGCCATAGGCGCTCTGGCCTTTCGCGACCCTGATGACACGCCGCCCGGTGGCGTCCTTTATCCACGGGCGGTCGTAGCGAAGGCCGAAGCCCTCGACCCTCCGCTCGAACGATGTTCGGGAATCTGACAACGACCCCTTCTTGAGTCCCTGCCAGGCGATGCAGTCGGTGGCGTGAGGCTTGCCGGATCCCTCACGGCACGCGGGGCAATAAACGAGAGTGCAGATCTGGCAGACCGTGAGATCAGTTCGGTGGATAAGGCAGGTCATTCGATGCCGGCGGTATCGAGCGTGTGAGGGGACCAGATCGCCAGCCTGAACTTGCCGAAGAGGTCTCGGACGAAGAGCGCTCTGGTGACTCGAGGCGACGCTGCGAGCCAGTTCCGAATGGCCTTCTCAGCAAGAGTCTTCGCTTCATCGAAATGTAAGAACGCTATCAGAGCCTCCTTGCATTGTTCGCACCGACGTCTCGTGGCTGATCCGTCGGCTTCACGCGAGCACCCCCGTGGTCACCACTGGAAGTGGGACGCACGACGTGAGCAGGCGTGACCTGGGTGGACAGATGCCAGCCTATGCACTCCACGCAACGATAAGCACGCACGAAAATCTTCCCCTGTTCGCGCATGCGCTGCGCCTGCTCGAGCGCATGCGCCTGCATCTTGTGGCGGCGTTTTCCTGTCCTCTGGCACAGGCTCACAATAGAACCTCCCGAGAGCAGCTACGGGCGGCGGTCGTCGCCCGAAAAACCCCGGGATCGAGCAGCGCGGCGTGGATGGCAGAGCCGAGGGTCAGCGGCGCGGAGAGGTCGACGCTGCAAAGCTCCAGTTCGAGGAGCTTCACAGCGGGCCGCCCAACTCACGCGCGGCGATAGCCTGTGAGAGGGCGTCCAACAGCCTGACCACCTCGATCGTGAGATCGTACCCGGTCCTCGATTTCGTTATCCCGGCGACGCCCGCCATAAAGTGCGGCTCGCAGCAGGGCTGTCTGAGATCCCGCGTGACGCGCGCGCAGTCGGCGGCGAAGCTCTCCGGTAGCCCTGGGGGCATCGCCCGGGCCACCGCGAGATAGACCATCGCCCGCGCCCGCGCGGCCACGATCACTGCGAGCTCCGGCGTCTTCTTCTCAAGCAATCCTTGCGTGACACGCGCACCGCTCAGACCGACCAGTCTGAGCAGGTCATCGTCGTCCGACTCAACCTTCGCTCCGATCTCCAGCAACGCTGCCTCGATCGCTTCAGCGATCTCTGCGAGCTTCGCGTCATACGCCGCCCATGCGGCTTCGACCGGATCCGTAGTCAACGCCATGCCCTGCTGTTCTCGCTCAGGGCGTGTAAGACACAGACTCGTTCGGGCGTGCGGTCGGCCCGGACTACTGCGACAGCGCCGGGCTCTGGACAGTGTGCGCACGGGGGGATCGGGGCGCAGTCCTTCGCGCGAGACGCGCTCGCTGCTTCTATGCCCGGCCCGGGGCACGGGATCACACGCCACTCGGCCAAGACGACTGCGGGCGGCGAGTCGGCGAAGACGTCGCCGCCGCTCATCGCCCACCGGCCTGACTCAACGCCGAGTCCAACGCCGCTGCCCGCTCGCGAGACCCAGCGTCGTACCGCTGGATCGCAGCACGCACGTCGCGCAGCTCGCGAGACTCAGCCGCGACGTAGCGCGCGACGACCGCGTCGGCCTCTCCCGCCCGGCTGCCACGGATCGCCCGCGCGTAGTCGCTCGCGAATGCGTACCGCACCGCGTCGATGCGATCCATGTGCATCGAGACCTGGAGGCGCAGGTGATAGCCCGGGTCGATCGCCCACTGTAGCGGGGGAATCAGCGCGCGACTCGGCGCGATCTCGGGGGTGATCGTGTCGCTCGCGCCGACTTCGCGCGCGCGCTCCATGACGGGGCCGTGATCTCCTGACATCGCCTACCTCGATCGGGTGCGCGTGGTAGCCTTCGTCGTCGCCCGTGCGCACCCGCGCCGGTCGACTCGCCCCTCGACCTGCCAATCAGGTCGGGGGGTCTCTCAAGCGCCCAGTCTCGAATCCTCGACTGGAAGCCAAAACCCGCAGATCGCGCTCGACACGCGGACGGCGAGACAAGCCGCGGCGGGCCCAAGGCCCCGTAAAACCGGCAGGACGCTTCAGACGCAGGGATCGCTTCCCACCACACCGATATCTTTATCGACAGGGGGAGCCCGCTGCAACAAAATTCCCGGGTCCACGATCGGAAATTCCCGGATCGCACTCCCCGGCGTCGCATTCACGATCTCGATCCGCCGCCGCTCCGCATCCCGGGCAATGGCCGCGAAGCTGATCAGGAACTTCGAATAAGGCGCCTCCACCTTCCTCGCCCGACCCACCAGGCGCAACACCTTCTGCTGAATGGGCGCATAATCGTCATGCCAGTGCGACCTCTCCCCCACGTCGCGCATGTCGAAGCCCAACAACACGATCCGCTTCGCCCCCAGAGCCACCGCCAGATTGATCGCACACGCGCCCGACGAACGATTCCACGACAACGCACCGCCGCCGAACACCAAGCCCGCCGGCGACGTCTGCTTACGGCAGACCTTCACGCCCTTCACCCCGAGCAACTTTATGCACGTCGTCACCTTCAGACCCGAGAACCCAAGCAGCTCACGCTCCCCGAACCGATGCCACCACGAACAGTCCGCGAAGAAACACACCTCCGCAAACGGGGCGATCTTGTGCGACTGGTTCACCGCAATCACCCGACGCCCCTGCAGCCCGGATACAGAAACGGCGGCCACCGATGGGCCGCCGCCTAAGATGAAACACTCGCCGCCCGGCCAGATCTCAGGAATCTGCCAGTACCTTCGCTCCCGATCAATCACCCCTTAATGGGCTCCAGCACCGACTGATACGCCACGCCAAACGGCACAATCGCCGGAGTCTTCGGAGCCTGACCCACCGGATTCGCCACAGCCGCAGCCGGGGGCCTCGTCACGTCCTCCCCGGACGCCAACTCCACCGCATCCGCCTGTCGCAAAGGCTTGTCGTTGATCGCCAGGCCCGTCTCCAGGTTGACCACGTCGTACCAACCTTTCCCCCGCGTCCGCAACTCCAAACCCGTTCCATAGTCGTTGGGACTCGACACCTCAGGACCCTCCAACGCCCGGAACTTGTCCTTGGCGCCGTGCAGGTCCTTCACCGACTTAAACTCAATCCTATCCCCAGCCTTGGTCCGGACCACTGTCCCATCCGCCATCTTGTGCGAATGAACTCCGAACCCCTCCTTGTGTAGAAACCTAGGCACTTACCCATCCCCCTTGTTCAGCCGAGGCCCGCCCCGGAACTACGACAGGTGAACGATCCCGGAATTGCCGTCATGGTCGAACCGAATCCGCGGAGGCATGATCGCCAACACCTTGAAATTCAAGAGGAAACCACCCTCCTGCTCCCACTCCACCGTCGTCGGCTGCATCCCGTTCACGATCTGAACCGTCTCCGGAACCATCTCCACCAAGACCGCATTGTCAGCCGGCAAGAAGTCCGAAACCGTAACCGCCTCCAGACCCTCGATCTCCAAGACCCGCTGCCGAATCGTCTTGTCCCCATTCGCCTTGTAGTCGGCCCCCAGCTTCAACTGCCAAGCCGCCGGAACGTACAAAACCCACGGACCCCTGTGCTTGACTGCCAACGACTCCGCCACCATGTCCATGACCTGCTGCAAAATCTCTTCACCCGTCACGCCCACATCCGTCCACGCCGTCCCCAGAGCCATCGTCACGCGCTGCGGGAAGTCCGTGTACCCATACAACGCCGTCCCACCCCAACCCAACGCTCCCGCACCCTGGAACAACACCGTCTCCGCCAACTCCGCCACCTTGCGCGCCGACACCCGAGCCTGAATCGTGTCCAAGGACTCCCCACCATTGCGACTCGCCGCCAAGTGACGCGAATCCATCTGGAAATCCTTGTGGTAAAGCGGAATCGGCATGCTCTGAGTCGCAAACTCCACCCGGTCATTGTCCGCACGATTCAACCCACTCATCGAGATCTGAGCCTCGTGCATGTCCGACTCACTCTGATACTCCAAGGCCAACTTGCCAAACGCATTCGATAAGTTGTACTGCAACCCCCGCGACATCAAATCCTGAACTCCCACCAAACGAAGCCGACTCGAATCCACTACCGTCCGGTCAATCTCGATCCACTCGTCCCGACGAAGCGTCGCGTTTGTCCGTATCGCCCGAACATCCATGTTCGCCGCCAACAAACGCTGGGCAACCACTCCTCGCCCAGAACCCCCGCGGAAAAAATCCAACCCCGAAGAAATCATCGGGTCCATCCGTTACCCCCTTCAACTCCCCATCAAGAAAACTTCTCTGTACTCCAGCCAAAAAACGTAGCGAAGCACCAACTCCCAATCCCAAACTACGACACCTCGATCACAATCCGACCCGTGCCATCCGCACCACTCGAACCACTCATGTCAAAAGCCTCACGGCTGAACCCCACAATGTCGTCCGTCCCCTCCACACCCACACGAACCCGCCCATTCCCCGTCGACGTCACCGGAGTCCCGAACTCAACCTCCTCCCCGTTTTCCAAAAGCACCAACACCCGATCCCCCTGCCGAGGAGATATCAAAATCATCCGCTCCCCAATCGCGTACTCGTCGTCAATCGTCCGACCAATCAAATCATTCTCCACCGCAAACATCTTCGGATGCGCAGACCCATCAGTACTGTGCGGGACAAACGTTCCACCAGCCACAGGCTCCACCATCATCCCAGGCATCACCACCACCGAAGCCTTCGCCTCTGTAATCGGAACGTCCGTCCGAACCCGTACCACTCGCAACGTCGACATCTACCGCCTCCCTTGCTCGTCCCCGTATCAATACCCAATCCAAAAAACCAAAACCAAAAACCCAACTACGCCGTCGGAACCGACCGCTTGTCATCAAATACCTTCGGCATCTCCGGCACATCATTGTGCGCAAACAACTGCGCCCGAGCCACCCCACCCGCTCCGCTGTAGTCCACAGGAGGCGCCGCCAACACCGACAACTTCTCCAACTCAGAGTCCAACCAACCCTCCAACTCCACCCGCGTATACGGATTACGCACATTCCCGCAAATCGTCTCAATCCGTGCCGCCCGAACCCCAGCCCGAGCCGCCAACGCCGCAGATACCACCGACTGAATCTCCAAAGGCGCCCCAGCCATCCACGAACTCACCGTCACCACCCCACCCCCAACTCCTCCACCCAACTTCGCCGCCTCTACCGAAACCACCAACGCAGCCGCCTCCTCCTCCCTCTGCAATGCCGCATAACCAGACGCCAACTCCACCAACCGCTCCACTCCAAATGACTCCAACACCGCCGAATCATCCACCGTAAACGGAGACTTCTCATGCGCAATCAATCCCCTGACCAAATCCCTGACCTTCACGTCACCCTCCTCGCCTCGCTCCAACTCCAACACTCCACCCACCAACTCCTGATTCGACAAACCCACCCGAACCCACTCCGATTCCCGCCGAACCTCCAAAGGACCCCCACCCAACAAAACCAACCCCAACTCCCCTCCCACCTCAAACCGCTGATCATAATACCGAGTCCCCAACTGCTCCCCAGTCTCCAAATCCATCCCATGACAAGCCGTAATCACATGATCCCCAAAAACCTCATGCACAAAGTAATGCCTACCACCCTCATCCAAACCACTCACCAAAACCTGAAGCCGATCCTCTAAATCCCCACGACTCAACTCACTCACCACAACCCCACGAACCCCAAATAACTCACGACCAATCCCAGCGAAAATCCTGTGCAACTGACCAAACGGATTCGCCTTCATCAGTGAATTATCCCCCACATTCACGTTCAATCCACACCCATCCTCCAAAGAACACGCACCCCTACCCCCAGGCAAAAGCGCACAATGATCAGGCACTATGTTCAAAACCGATGACCCAAACGCCTCCCCATTCCACTCCCCAGATACCCCGTCCAAATCAAAAATCATCCCAGGCGAAACCTCCACAGGACGACCAGATCGAACCACCGACAACAACCCAGGATCAAGCCGCCGACACGCCTCCACGTCTATCCACGCATCCCCCACTATCCCACGCTTCAAACCATCATAACGCGCACCAAAAATCTGACCCACCTTCCGACCCTCAAACTCCTCCGGAGAATTCGCCGTCACAAACTTTCCACCCCTCTCAGGATGAAAAATCGGCAACACCCGACCATTCCAACCCTCCACAGAACGCTCCAACTCATGCGCAGAGTAAAATAACGGACCGCCAGAACCACAATGCACACCCTCGACAAATATCACCAAGGACGTGACCAAATAAGGACGACCCTCCAACATCACCTCACGCGCATTCACCACAGATGACGCCCTACAACCACAGAAGACACTCAAAGCCATCAAATGGGCCCTCTAATCACTGGATATAGGTGAACTCAGACCGAATCCTTCCCCCTTTGACAAAAACTGTCAAGACACCCACCCACGTACGCCTCGCCACCAACCCCCCGGTACAGGATCGACCCCGCGACGCGCCCTGGCGGCTCCGCTGGCAGCCCCACGCGTATCCACAAAAAAAGTCGAAGCTGAAAAGGGCCGTTTCGTAATCAAAAAGTTTCGGCCGCACCGTCTACCAGGCGGGTGAAATGACCCGAATCCGCCGAATTCAGCCCATTAACTGGGTCAGGACGCGCAACTTCATGCGAAGCGCCGTAACGACGTGCGGCGCTTGGGGCTTGGCGCTTGGGGCCTGGCGCTTGGCGCCTGGAGCTTGGGGCTTGGGGCTTGGGGCTTGGCGCCTGGCGCCTGGCGCTTGGGGCTTGGCGCTTGGCGCTTGGGGCTTGGGGCTTGGGGCTTGGCGCCTGGGGCTTGGGGCTTGGCGCCTGGGGCTCAAGCTAAAGCCGCAAATTCTTTTTTGAATCTTGTTTTTCGTCTCAGGTTCCGCCGCTGGTTGGTCGATAAGTGGGGCGTAGGGCGGTTGTGCCTTCCTCAACCTGGAGACGAACCATGACCAAGCACATCTCGATTTACGACCTTCCCCCCCGTCCTGGCCTTCGCTGGATCTGGACACCGACGAGCACGAAGGTCCGACGGTCCTGTCAGCTTTGGCAGGGTGAGGAGCTACTCGCCAGCGTGTGGTACGAAGATAGCCTGTTCATTTGGGCTGGATCGGTGGATAACAAAGGGCTCCGGGGCTCCTTCTTTAGCCGCGAGGCTGCGCAGCTCGCCGCGGTCATGACCGCATGGGCTAACCGTTCTTAGCCCCAAGCCCAAGGCCCAAGCCCCAACGTTAGGTTTCACTGGTGGCGAACAAAGGAGAGACGATGAACGAAGCACTGACAAAGGCCCTGCACTCCGCGACATTCGCGGGGCGCGAGCTGCAGGACGCATTGAAGACCGCCGACGCCGTGGAGGCTCTGGTGCTGCTGCCGATGATTGCCGACGCCGCCAGGCTGGCACAGCAGATCAGCGGCCTGATTCACGCGAGGGCTGACCGTTCTTAGCCCCAAGCCCAAGCCCCAAGCCCCAAGGCTCAAGCCTCAAGCCTCGTGGCTTTGGGGCTCGTAGCTTTGGGGCTTGGGCCTTGGGCTTGCGAGAGCGTAAGGGGCTGATTTTGTTGTCGCATAATCCCCATTATGGTCGCATGCCGTACGCTTGTTCGGCATCCCGCGATTGGGCCAGGCCACCCAATCGATCGCAACCAACAGAGAAATGGGCCCACATGGGCCCACGGTCCAGCAGCGTTGAGGACGGGAGACTGTCGGGGCATCAGGCCACCCCGCCTACAAGCTAACGGGCCAGCGACGAGACGAGCGGACCAAGCTCCGCAAAGATCATCCCTGCGAACGCGCCAACGAACCCCAAAAGCAAGGCCAGGAGAAGGGTCTGCGCGTTGAGTCGGTACAACATGGGAAGCCTCCGTGGGTCGAACGTTACCAACCAAGGGGCAGATGTCGTGCCAACGACTCAGCCCGCTCTAGCGGGCCAGGACGGCGCCAGGAGACGCGCCAACGGGCATTGTGCAGCGTGCAAGGCATGCAAAGCACGGCCTAAATCGTTACCCTGTACGGGGTTGGGTCGGTTCACCCACACTGAAAGGCTGCGCCCGACGCCTCTCTGGCTAAGCTCAATTTCTGACCATTGGGGGTGTTTCATATTGAAACACCGACCTCGTATGGCCAATAATTTACCAGTGCCGGCCAATAATTTACCAGTGCCTGGGCATCGTGGGGAAATATAACCCTTGGTTTCCAGAGGAATTGCGCCTTGGCGTAGTGGATTGAGCCTGCGGTGGTGGGTGCCTGTGCGAGTGGTGAGTGCAGGTCTGGCGAGTTGAGAAGTGGGGAGTGAGGTGTTCCACGTGGAACATGGCGAGCGATGTCGCGCGAGGGGTTTGCTATAGGATTGGGGCTATTGGGGCTATTGGGGCTGGTGGTGGGTCGAATTCACGGGGATCGTTAAGGGGGGGGGGTTCATGCGTTTGTTCTTTGTGGCGGTGTTCTTGTTTTGTTTTGCGATGGTGTCGGGTGCTGCGACGTTGGTCATTCCGCCGTGTCCTTCTCAGCCGGACCTAACTATTTATTC
>Ga0163150_10001775_pt1 | contig 35279 bp, 39 predicted proteins | sample OliLakLV19P2IB_FD_148628 | JGI IMG/M metagenome (GOLD analysis project Ga0163150, IMG submission 148628) | Freshwater microbial mat bacterial communities from Lake Vanda, McMurdo Dry Valleys, Antarctica - Oligotrophic Lake LV.19.P2.IB | ecosystem: Environmental > Aquatic > Freshwater > Lake >... | reverse complement strand
CTTCAAAGCAGCCCATCGAGATCGTTCTCAAAAGAGAAAAAATTGAAATTGAATCGGTTAAAGACGCACGCATCGCCACGAAAGGGATTGGCTATGTCCATATCGCCGATTTTCAAGAAAACACCACGCAACAAATGAGCGATGCCTTGAGCAAGCTTGATAAGCAAGGCTTAAAAGCGCTGATTATTGACTTGCGTGACAATGGCGGCGGTCTTTTAGAGCAGGCGGTTGATTTGTCCGGATTATTTCTCGCGAAGGGCCAAAAAGTTGTGAGTGTTAAAAGTAAAATTAAAGAACAGCAGAAAGAACATGTGACATCGGGGAAATACAAAACTCGCAAAGAGCCGATGGTGATTCTCGTCAATGGAAAGTCTGCCAGCGCTTCAGAAATTTTTTCAGCTTGCATGCAGGATTATCAGCGCGCAATAATCATTGGAACCCAAACGTTTGGAAAAGCGTCCGTGCAGTCCGTTATTCCGCTCGATGAAAAAACAGCGATGAAATTTACCACGGCGCGTTATTTGAGTCCCTTGGGACGGATGATCGATGGGGTTGGAATTAAACCCGATCAGGTGATCGATAAAAAAGAGTCCGACTCACTCGATTTGCAGGTCGTTCAGGCTCTCAGTTTACTTAACGAAAAAATAAAAAAATAGAACCCATTCAAAAAAGGAAACAACGTGAAAAAAAATAACAGTTTCATTTTACTTCTGACCGTCATCGCCGTATTTCAAATGGGTTTTGATTGGGGATCGCCGCAAAAAAAAGACACTGCAAAGAAGATGTCAAGCATGGTGGCACCTGTGCAGAAGGCTTCCAATGGAGCTGATATCTCATTTCCACAAATGATGAACGCGCTTACTGAAAATCTAAAGATATGGTCTTCACTGTCGGCAGAAAACAAGAAAAAGTCGGTGGAAGTTGCCATTTCACTTTTTCGCGACAGGGAGAACTCAGCTATTTTGCAGCCGGCCGCTTTTTATGTGACGCAAATTGATCAAGGTTTGAATGCAAACCCTCAGATGCAACAAGCGGATATTCTTTCGATTGTTAAGATGATGGCAGTGATGCAATACGATTTTTATAACGGCCAAAATAAAGACACTCTCGCGAAAGAAGTTTTGGGCGAGCAGATGTATGAAAGCGTTCGTGCTCGACGTCGCTAATACTCGAAGTCAAATTAAAAGACCCCGCTGCCAAAACAGCGGGGTCTTTTAATTTATCTCAGCTTCTGAGTGAGAAGCGGGGAAGATCATTCTACCCATGATCTCAAAAGTAAATAGAAGAGCGAGTCCACCTGCGTGCAATAAAAGCCTCTGAAGAGCCGTTTGCATTTGCCACGTGACATTGTGTGGTGAAGTATGGAGCACAATGAAATAGCCCAACAGTATCAACACAGACAGCGCTGCGGTAACCCACGAATTATCCTTTAGGAGCTTTGGCATCAGTAGGGATAATCCTATCGAAGAAAGAAAAAATATCCACAAGCCATTCCAACTGGATGAGTCAAACATATAAATCGGAAAGCTTTTGAGAATAATGAGGGTCTTTGCAGGATCCATAAATATTGCATGAAAGTAATCCGCCAGTCCGCGACCCGAACCGAGGTAATCTCCCGTTGGAGCCAAAACTTTCTTGAGGATTAAAATAGCGGCAATTGGAATGGCTATGCCGAGCCCGATCAGCAATAAATTTCGAGGCCAAAATACATTTTTCTGTCTTCGGATGTATAAAAGAAATCCAATGAGTAAAATAACCCAACCCATAAAGAAGAGGCCTTCATTCTTTGTCCAGGCCGCGCAGCCGGCAAGCCAGCCCGCCAAACAGAAAAGAGAAGTGTTTTTAGAACGCAGCGCTTGCACTAAAACAACGCCTGCAGCGGTAATAAAAAAACAGAGCGGCACATCGGCATATTGGCTGACGCCCCAAAATGAGTAAGCCCCAACCGTCATAAAAAACGCTGAGGCAAGTAAGCCCACTGTGGCATGAATTGTCGAACTTAAATACCATGCAATCAAAAGAGCTGTCGAAAAAAGAAAGCTAAAAGCCACAACTGCAGGCCAGATTTGTAGTTCCTTGCCGCTCCAATTCCAGCCCCAAGCGACTGAGCCAGGAATAAGAAGGGGGTAATCTTGGTGTGTCCAGCTAAGAGCGGAATCAAACATACCCCGCCATTCACTTGGATTGCGAAAAAAGAATTTAGCTTTAACATTCCAGAAAAAATGAGCGTCCCAGCCCCCAAAAATATTAGCGAGCGATACATTTTGAAATAATTTATAAAAATTAAACAAAGCGAAAATCCAAACAGCGAAGCAGAGAATGACGGCTATTTTTGTGAGTCGCGGCTGATGGACCCATTTTTGTTTCGCATTTTGAAAAGTTGGCTCAGGGGATCCGTTGTCTCGCGGGTTGCAAATAACACGAACCAGAAGAAAGGTTGCTAATGCAAGGGCAGCAATGACCGAGATAAAAGGGCCTTGCCCCGGGCTAATTAAATAAGCGCTAAAAATAAGGAGAGAACAAATTGAAAATCCAACAGGAACTGCAAGTGAAAGAATAAATAAAGGGTAAATCCGAATAGGCGTGTTTTTTGTTATTGTCAGGACAAAGAGCCCTCCAAGGAAAGCGACAAAAAGGAGAGGGAAGAGGAAACTCATACTATTTTTTTACCGCGACGCCTTTTCCGTCACCGAGCGGGATGAGAATGCGATAACCCGTTTCCTCAAGACGTTGTTCAGCTATGGATGTGTTTGAGCAATAGACAATGGCTGCGCGTTGGTCTGGTTCGTAGGTTAGAACCGTCGGGGCAAGAAAACTTTGAGCATTGTATAGCCTGTCAATATGCCTGACGTAAGGGCTAAAAGGGTAGTCCATGATAAAGCTGACCTTCTCATGAGGGGGTAAAAAAGGTTTAAAGGCTGCAAACGGTGCTCCCGAGGAAATGAAAGGATCTTTTCCTGCAAATAACTCGTTTGTGAGCTCGCGAGCTGAGGCTACAGACGGAGGAGTGGGTGGATGATGGAGCAAAATGAGCAAAATAATTAAAACGTGAAAAAGAATGCCAAGGAAGGCCGTTTGAGTGATAGAAGAATGTTTCATCAACGTATTGCAGTTTGGTCTCTTTTTAGCTAGACTTAAGCTAGAATGTTAAAAGTCATCATAGGCAGTTTTTTAAAAAGATCAATTGAAATTAAGAAGGTTAAGGAGATAAAAATGAAAATTAACGCAACTCTTTTGATGGTGATGTTTTTTGCTTTGTCAGGATTTACTTGGGGTTCGTCTGATGATTCAAAATCGACAGCGACGTCGTCTAAGAAATCATCCAACTCTTCAACGATGAGTACCAAGAAACCTTCGTCATCTTATGGATCTTCATCGAAGAGGGTTTCTGTTCCTGCGCCCTCGATGTCAAATGCATCAAGCTATACTCCGACTTCGTCGGGAGATCAACGTGCACAAGCCGTGCGCATTTTGACCTCAGGCGATGAAGCCACACGTAAAGCGCGTATGGAAAGTTTGTCACGCATTGCGCGCTCCATGGCCGCAAAAAAACAAGCTGATGCACAAAAGGCAGCACAATCTCAGTACCAATATTAAACACTGAGGCAATTTTAGAAAAAAGGGAGGCTTGAAAAGCCTCCCTTTTTTTTTGTTCAAGCGAAGCGCCTTGCACTGTCAGGGAAAGAACGTTAAAGAATTAATGGGAAGGCGCTGTAGTGAGATCTTTCTTCCATATCGTTTTTAGATTTTCATAAAACTGATCATTTTTGATAACTGCGCAAATCGGAGCTCCATCGACGTCGATGGTGTGGATGGTTCCTGGTGGCGGCCAGCTTGTCTTAAGCTCTTCCGATGAACGTTCGCGCGACATAAGCAGAGCATAATTCCACGGCAGATCGCGAGATAAGTTTTTTCCAAAGGTATAAAGCACATAGGGGTTTTTTTGAAGGAAATCAGGCGGATATCCAAAAGGTTGATAGTAAACTCCTAAAGCTTTTTTAAGATAGGGGTAAGTTTGCATAACGGTGCCGTCAGCCCAAACGGACGCAAGAGGAAAATCCCCGTAATTCTTCTGGTGATAAGTCACCAGCCACTCTGCAGATTCTTTCAGACAATTTCCCCAGTAATCGGACTGATAGCGGGTGAAAGCTCCGTGGACTCCACCTACGGCAGGATTAAAATATACGCTGATATTTCGCGAATTTCTAACCATCCAGACAATCGGCTCAAGCGAAAGAACAACGATAAGAACTCCTATTGCGATTTGTTTGGGCCGTGATGTAAAAAATCGAAAAAAGCAGTCCCACCCGAGCGCTGCAAAAATGACAAGCGGGGGATAGACAAATAATAAGTGGCGCCAACTGTCATATACATTGGTGTGGCGAATGAGGATAAAGATGAGAGGAAAGAAGCACGCCATTGCCAAAAGAAGAATGGACCGCATTGTTGTCAGCGGATTTTTTTTTCGAAAAGCAACATAAAAGATCAAACCGGCCGGGAAGAAAAAAGGAGAGCTGATTAAAATCCATTTGGAGATGTAGTACCACGGTAATTTTGAGCAAAGTGTCCAATTTCCTTCAAAAAGAAGTGGGTGATCCCAAAATTTAAAATCAGACATTTTGGCAAACGCCTGAGCAATTTCAAAAGGGTTGTGTGATCTGCCGAAAGGCCAGAAAATAAGGCATATGGCGGTGCCTAAAATAATGATGGTGGAGAATGCGCCGATCAATCGCAACCAGTCTTTGCGATTGATTTTGTATTCCAAAGTTGGGGGAAGTAGGAAGATAAATGATAGAGCAAATAAGTAAACGAACACAATTGCGCCCCCAAGTCGAGTTCCAATGCAGAGGCCTACGCCGAGAGCAGTGAGCAGAGTGGGTTTGAGGCTAACGCGTGGCAATGAATCTAAAAAAAAAGACATTTGATAGATGCAGAAAATATAGACCGCGGCAAAGGGAATATCTTTTGAGTTGTTCATGGAGTTACCAAAAAAACGGGGAGAAATACCAACAAATAAAAGCGTTATAAAAGCGGCTCGCCAACCCGCCATTTTTTTTGCGAAAAGACCCGCGTAGAGTGCCGCAGAAAAACCAAAAAGTGCGTTGATGAAATGGCTGACATTAAAAAAATTAAGAATTTGAGTTTCTGTCTGCAGTCCGTCGCGCGCAAGCCGATGAATATTGTCAAAAAGCAAACCATAAACAGCACTGACAATCACCGAAAAAAAATGAGTGTAAAGGTAGGCGAGGTTGACTTTCATCAATGCCGAATCTTGTCCCCATGTCAAAATGTTGCGAAGGGCTAGGATTCCATTGTTACTTGTTTCCCATTCATCCCAGGTGATACCGTACACAAGGCTCGTAAGAGGAAGGACTAAAGCGAGGAGTATCGCGAACACCCAAAAAAAAGTTCTCCAGGTATTTCTTAGTAGACTGTCAGCTGTTTTTCGAATGTAATAAGCAAGTGTTTGAATCATGGGAGTAGCAAGATTATGCCGTTTGGATTTATGATTGGCAATAAATTATGGATAAATTAAACGAAGAGTGGCTGCGAGGAGAGCTCAATTTTTATTTTCGATACAAACGCATTCTGCTCGAATCGAAAATCGAAGGGACCTGTCTCAATGTGGGTTGTGGGAGTCATTTAATCAAAGGCGCGACTAACATTGATGAAGGCTTGCCCCTCTTGCCGTATGCGGATGAATCTTTCGATACGGTTGTTTGCTCCGATGTGCTTGAGCACATCGGGCCGCATCGGCAAGCGCTTGCGGAACTGCTACGTGTTGCGAAACGAAAAGTCATTGTAACCGTGCCTGCTTATATGTGGCTTCTCAGTGATTATGACGAGTTGGTCGGACATAAACGCCGCTACGTTGCCAAAGATTTTACGGGTTTCCATACGGAGTATTTATTCTGGCATTGCGTTCCTATTCTTCTTCTTAGGAGAGTCGTAAAAAATTTACAGCACCGGATGCTTCCCAAGTTAGTCGAAGAGCTTTTTTATCAGCTTTCAAAAATCCACCTTCCTTTTGGGACAACGCTTTTAGCGGAAAAACGGAAAGTTCCGCAAATTGCGAAAAATAAAATAAAAATTTCTTATTTCATCCCCATTTTTAATGAGCCGCATATTATTAAGCGCGATATTAAAGCGCTTAATTATGTTTTGAATCGACTTCCTTATGGCCACGAAGTTTTTATCGTTAACGATTCCTCTCCGAAGTTTACCGGGGACATCACCGCACAAATAGCGCGGGGGCCGCATTCTGTTAAATTGCTTAATTATGATTTGGGTCCAACGCGACGCGAGAATCTTGGGAAAGCCTTTCAGCATGCGACGGGTGACGTCGTGCTTTTTTTTGATATGGATATGGTTGCTAGCCTGCGATTTATACCTGATTTAATTGACGGCATTCTCGAAAGTCATGACATTGTGATTGGTAGTCGCTATATGCCTAATGGCCGCATCACGCGCAAATGGTATAAATGGTTGATTAGTCGGCCTGTTAATGCAATCGTTTCCCTGATTTTTTCAACCGGAATTCGTGATCACTTTGCTGGGTTTAAAGCCTTTAGGGTGGATGTGATTAAGGATTTAATGTGCGATGTTGGATATGATGAAAGTCTGACACGGGGAAGTTTTTGGGATCTTGAGTTACTGATTCGCGCAAAGCTTAAAAACTATAAAATTAAAGAAGTGCCCATTTGGTGGAAAGAGAAAAAGAAAAGCGGCTTGAGTTTAAAGAAAGAGTGGGCTGCATTTTTGTATATGTTGAGATATATGCTGCGTTAAGTTCTGTTCCTTTCAATGACCGCGCAAATGGGGGATTGATCCGCGCGGACGACGTAAACCGCGTTTGGTCCCGGCCAGGCGCCTGACTTTAAAGTTTCGGAATCTTTTCCGCGCGTCATTTCAATGCTGTATTTCCATTCATTTTTACCTTCAGCATACGGAACATAAAACGAACCAAGGCCTTTTAATAAATACGGCGCGGTTGAAATCAATTCTCCATCAGACCTAACCACAACGGGCTGGGGTTGGCTATGCGTTTTATAGTAATCAACAAATCCTTCAGACGCTTGACGGAGGCAATTACCCCAGTAGTCGGTTTCATATTGAGATTGGGCACCGCGCACACCACCGACAAGCGGATTAAAATAGACGGTTTCGTTCGGGTGATTGCGAACCATCCAGCAGAAAGGCTCCATGAGCAGTAGAAACAGAACAACTTGCAGCGTGCTTTTTTTTAAAAAGGAATCGGCTTTTTCGAAGAAAGTATTCCACGCTAATGCGGCAAGAATAACAAGCGGCGGATAAACGAAAAGAAAATGGCGCCAGCCGTCGTAAACAATCGATTTAACGAGAATCGCGTAGGTGAGTGGAAAGAATACACAAAAAAGAATGAAAACTAAAGTAATGGGCGTAACTTTTTTAAATAAAGTTTTAGATGTAAAAAAGAAAACAAAAATTGAGCTAATCAGAAAAAGCGGGCTCGAAATCAAAATCCACTTAGGAAGATAATACCAAGGTGTTTGCCCATGATTGTAGATGATACCTTCGAACAAAAGCTTGCCTTCCGCTCCGCTAAAATTTGAAAAAGCTTTCAGGGCTTGTAGCGGGTGATGGAAAGGATCCAAAAGACCGTAAGGCCAGAACAGTAACCCACCGAAATATCCGATGAGAGAAACAGGGATGAGAATTCGTGACAATTTTAAAAATGAGAAGGTGCGCGGCGCGGCCTTCAGGCGATAAATCCAAATGAGTCCGGTGAAAAGCCAGACGTAACAAAGAAAAAGAATGCCGCCAACTTTAATGTTAATCGCGAGTGCAATCCCAATGGCGATACCAAGCAGAGTTTTGAAGGATGGCGTGGGAATTTCTTTTAGCAGTTTGATTGTGAAATAAATAAATATCGCAGCGGCTGTTGCAAAAGGAATGTCTTTGGGATTATTCATGGAATTTCCGAGAAACCTTGGCGAAAGAAGCATGAAGAGCAAAGCCAGTGTGCCTGCGCGCCACCCGCCTATTTTTCGCGCCGAAAGACCGGTGAAAAGAATCGCCGTAAAGCCAAAAAGAGCATTGATGACATGCCGAGTGTCATGCCAATGAGGTTGAGTGAAATCATTTAGAAGCGAGTATTGGCTGACATGTTGAATGCTGTCAAAAATAATTCCATAAACTCCGGCCGTAAGCGCATCAAAAAGCCCGCCGTAAAGGTACATGGTCTCACCAAACTTGAGCGCACTTTGATCATGTCCACCCGACAATATAAATTTTAAAACCAGTTTGCCATAATGGCTTTGAATCCATTCATCCCAGATAATTCCGTAATCAAAACTAAAAAGCGGCAAAATGGCAGCTGCAAAGGAAGCCACAGCCCAAAAGGAAAATTTCCAAGAAAAAATGTTGAATATGATGGCAGGTAATTTTTTTTGATGGAACGCGATTTTACTTAACTTTAATTGCATTGGCATAGTACAGCTATTATATATCCATTTTTAAGAATTTTCATAAAAAGCCGATATATGCTTGCTATGAAAAAATTATCAATTGTTATTCCCGCCTTTAATGAGGCGGCAACGTTGCGTCAGTTGGTTGAAAAACTTCTCACGATAAACTATGGCGTTGACTATGAAGTTTTAATTGTGGATGACCATAGCAGTGATCAAACTCATGCCATTGCCAAAGCACTCAGCCTTGAACCGTCAAAGCATGTGAAAATTTTTCGCAATGAGATTAACCAAGGTAAAGGCTATTCGATTCAAAAGGGTTTTGAGCGGGCAACCGGCGATATGGTTATCGTTCAGGACGCGGATTCTGAATATGATCCGTGCGATATTCCTCAAATGCTTCAGCCCATTCTTCGCGGTGAAGCCGATATGGTTTTTGGCAGTCGGTTCTTAAAAAAATGGCATCCCTCGGGTATGGCTTATCCAAATATGATTGCGAATCGGCTGTTGACGGTCATTACAAATGGGTTATTTGGGACGCGTTTAACCGATGTATATTCCTGTTACAAGCTGATTCCGCTTACTCTTTTGAAAGAAAATCCGATTCAGCGCAACGGTTTTGAGTCGGAAGCGGAAATACTTGCCAATGTCCTCAGAAAAAAACTGCGTGTGTGTGAAACGCCAATTTCATATCATGGACGAACGGCACAAGAGGGTAAGAAAATTAAGGCCCGCGATTTTTTTATGGCCATCGAAGTCTTACTTAAAAATCGCAATTAGGTGATTATGTTGATGAAGCGCGTTACTTTATTTGTGGTTACGTTATTTTTTTGTGCTCAGGGCATGGGCTTCTCTCAATCTGCTGAGATGCGCGAAATTCGCGTCAAAGCGGCTGTGACGACCAGTTACCAGTCTTTTCCTGCCTGGAAATCTGAATTTGAAAGGCGACTCGCCTATGCTTCCCGCATTTTTGAAAGCGAATTCAAAATCAAATTTAAAGTTGTTAGCTATTTGCAATGGGAGCCCTCCGATGAAAAAAAAGATATTGAAACATTGCTCGAAGAACTAAGGAATACGATTCCGCGTGATGATGCTGACTTAGTGATTGGCCTGGCTCATGTAAAAAAGAGCCCGGATATTGTGATTACTAAAGATTTACACACGATCGGTCAGGCGCGGCCTTTTTCAGGGCATATCGTCATTCGTTATCCCATGGACAAGCTTTACAAAGTTCAAGAAGAAACGGTGATGGTGCATGAGCTGGGCCATTTGTTTGGCGCCGTTCACACCGATGATCCCAAAAGTATCATGTCGCCTGTGGTGGATCGTCAATTGCCCGTAAGATTTGATCAGGAAAATTATCAAATCATTCAACAAACTCGCGCGCTCAATTTTCAGCAGGGGGCTGAAGCTTTGCCGACACAAGTTTTGGAGCCGCTTTTGCGCTCTTACTTGAAGATGATTCGCAAAAATGATTCGGCAGATTTTTTCTTCTCGATCGGTCTTTTTTATTTGCAACTTGGGCAGCCCAATGATGCACTTAAGGCCTGGAAAAAAGCAGTAAGCCTGGATGGAGCGAGTCCCGAACTTCATTACAATTTGGGTGGGCTGTATTTTAAATTAAAGCAACAGGACAATGCGATTACGGAGCTGAGTCGCGCAGCATCAGGTCTTGATTCAGTGGGTTCAAGAGCGATGAAGGCCTCTGCCTCAAAAATGCTTGGGCAAGCCTATTTTGAAAAAGAAAATATGTTTGCAGCATATCGTTTTTGGACCGCTGCATCTAAACTTGATCCCAATGACCTCGAAATTGTAACGGATTTAGCGATGGTCAGTTTTAAACAAGGCCAGATCAGCGAGGCGATCAAGAGCTTTGAAAACGTGGTGGCGCAAGAGCCTGCAAATGTTAAAGCATTGACTTATTTAGGTAAGGGGCTGGATCAAACAGGAAAGCCTCAGGAAGGATTGCAATATTTAGAATTGGCCTTAGCGAGTTTAAATCGTGAGCCCAAAAGTGAGTCGAAGACTATTAGCTTGGCTTTAATTTACGTTGAAATTGGAAAAATTAAACTTAAATTGAATAAAAAAAATGAAGCTTATGAAAATTTTCAGGTTGCCTGTGATTTGTCGCCCTCGCTTGAATGCCATAAAAACTTAGGCCAAGCTTTTTTTCAAAATCAGCAGTGGGATGGCGCGATCAAAGAGTTTTCAGCGATCATCCAGGTTAAAAAAGACGACCTGGACACTTATGGAATGCTTGGTATCGCTTTGACGCAGAAAGGTGATTTGCCGAATGCGCTGGGTGTTTTTCGTGAGGCCTTAAAGTATGCGCAGGAACCGCTCATGCAATCGCAGCTGCATCGCAATATTGGAAATTTGTTTTTGCTCAACAAAAATTATGATTTAGCCGCGCCGGAATTTAATTTGGCATTATCCAAAGAGTGGGGCAATGTTGAAAATCACTTCGGACTCGCTGTGTCATTGCTTGGAAAACAAGAATCCATCGCAGCCATTAATAGTTTGCGCGATGTTTTGCGAATCGATCCTAATAACCAGCGCGCCAAATCAATGCTTTCCTCAATTCAAAGCAGCCTTAATTCGGAGAATTCCTAGTATGTCTCAAGGGCCGCTGTGATCTGTCCAAGCTGCAAACGGGCTTTTTACTTTCTTGATGGGCGAACGCTGAATGGTCAGGCTCATTGTGTTAGATGCAATCATCGCGGCATGCCTCAAAAACCATCTTACGAGGATTATCACGAAGATCTTTATGGTCAAAGGTCATATCGCCGTACACCGCAAACGGATCCGCAAATGCGGCGCATTCTTTCACGTTTAAACATTCAGTCCAATGATATCGTGATTGATATTGGATGTGGGGTTGGCGATTATACAAACGCCATTAAGCCCTACACGAATCAGATTGCTGGGTATGATCTGAGTGTCCAGGCGGCTAAAAAAAAATATCCCGGCGTCAGTTTTTTTGAACACAATTTAGACAAGCCGCTGCCCTTGCCGGACGCGTCAGTAGATAAAATCGTATCGATCAATGTCATCGAGCATTTAGTGGATTGGAATTTGTTCTTGCTGGAATGCCAACGGGTCCTTAAGCCAGGCGGGACGATTGCGCTTTCAACGGCGAATCGTGAGTTTTTTCTTCATGATCTTAATATTGATCCCACGCATTACCACGAATGGACACTCACGGAATGGACGCAGATGGTCGAGGCCTATTTTAAAATAATCGATGCGCGAAAAGATTGCGCCATGTTTAACTATTATCCATTCAATCTACTGCTAGCCAAAATTCTCAAACCCGACATGACCGTGATTGCGCGGAAGCCCCATTAAGTCGAAGGGGATTGTCGTAGAAAACAGCCCCTTTTATTCGAGGCGTTCGAGTAAACTGAGCCTGAAACGAGTCTACCTAACGGGGTTATTTTCTGTTAAGATGCTGCTTCACCGCGTGATGGATATTGGATTAGGCGCGGCAAGGGATGGTTTTTCATTCTTTCGTTAATGACAGGTGAGACGCTCATGCGAAAGCCTTTTGAGGAGAGAAAATAAAACTTATGATTATGGAAAAGAAAATTGCCAAAGAAGATCTGTTTTTTCATGCCGTGCATGGTTTGTGCCGCATCGCCGAAATTGAAAAGGTGAGCAAATCCGAAATAAATTATGCCCTTTTGCCTGTTGTTCGTAATCGCGCCAATAAGACCCGCTTTGTGGTTCCGGGTGCTTTTTTTCAAGACTCAGGATTTAATAAGTTGATTTTACCGAAAGTTGCGACAGCAATTTTAGAGTATTTTAAAACGGGTAATAAGAAATCAACCGATGTGGGCGCTTCTTGGGATTTGGCCGTGATGATTCGCGCTGAATCGCTTGGGAAAGAGCCCATCAAGCAAACACAAAAACGTCAGGCTTTAGAGCGTGCGGTTAAAAGTCTTAACAGTGAGCTTGCGATTGTGCTTCAAGTGACGCCGGCAGAAATGGTTGCCATGATCCGGAATAATTTAAGCGCGCTTTCAAATATCAATCCGGCTATTCTTCTTTTGCTCGAAAACGTTGAGCACGTTTCCCTTAAATAAAAATAGAATTGCGTTTTTTCGAGCTAACTTCTATTACGACGTTCGGAAGATTCACCCCGTAGTTTTTTGTCATTCCTGCCCTCGAGCGACATTGCGGGCGGGAATAACAGACCTTCATCTGAACGTAATGAACAGGGTTTCAAGTAAATAAAACCGAGCCATCTCGGCAAGCATTCAAATCTCTATTAACGAATTTTATGTAGCAGCTCGACAGCCGCACGTCGATGATCAGTGAGTTTTACTCCCAAAACATGAACCGCGCCCCGTTCATCCCACACAAATTGATGTTCACGTGAGATCTCGTTTGCAGAAGAGGCCTGTTTGGGGCGCGCGAGGGGGCGAATGCCTGCATCTGCCGAAAGAATTTGAGAGGGGCCAAGTTGCGCTCCGGGAAAGAATCTTTTAACTGATGAAAGCAAATATCTGATCTCTGCAGCGGTCACTTCGACCTGATCGGGATTGGTTTCCACTCGTTCCGTTGTTCCGATTCGAGCGCGTTCACCACGATTGATAACAAAAAAAAGGCGATGGTCTTCTGCCTGAAGAATCGTTGAATAACGCGAAAACTTTTGAACTTCGACATGGGCGCCGGCGATTGGAGCAATCATCTGACTTTTAATGCCGCCTGCCATTTGTCTGACGCGATCCACCCAGGCGCCCGAAGCATTGACTAAATGCTTTGCATAAAAAATTTTATCGACTTGATTTATTTCGACTCGAATTTCAAAAAGGTCGGCGTGTTTCTGAAAGTGATAATGCGATACCTCGGCGTGTTCAAGTGCATCGGCGCCGCGAGAGCGTGCATCTTGAAGAATACGGTGAACGAGAGCTAAGTCATTTGTCGTGTGATCCTGAACAATAACTCCGCCTAAAAGTCCGTTGGATTGAAGTCCGGGTTCAAGTTTCAGGACCTCTTCCGCAGAACCAAGAATGCGCGTGCCTTTTTTTCCACCGCCGCATTGTGCTAAAAACCCATACAACCAAGTTCCGAAAAAAACCGAAAATTTACTGCGCCCATGGTGCTTATAAATCGGCATGAGAAGTTCAATTTCCTGTATCAAATCCGGCCAGCTTTTCGCTAAGATTTGGGTTTCTTTTAAAGCGAGATAAACAAACCTTAGATTTTTCCAAAATTCACCCAAGCACCCGGATAGCAGGGCGGACCAAGCGACTTCCAGATAACGCAGGCCACCGTGAATCAGTTTGGAGCTTTTACTGCTGGTGCCTGAGCCGAAAGTACTCTTTTCAAAAAGAATCACTTTTTTGCCCTGCAAAGTCGCTTCGCGGGCGATTGCAGCTCCGGCAATACCGCCGCCGATGATGGCGATGTCATAGTGGGTTTCTTTAGGCATGGCGCATTCTAGCAGGGAGCAGGGTAAGTTTAAATCTCATAGATGAGAAATGAGAACAATTTATGAAGCTCAAAGTTGCGGACATTTCACTGTCTTTGAGTGGTTGCTTTGCGTTCTGAGGCGATGGTCTTGAGCGTCTTGTGATTATTGCTCTGCGTTGTTTTTTCGGTTTGTGCGGAGTGTGAAAAATAAAGTGTGTTTGGTCTTCGGAGCAGACATTCCTCTGGCTCGGCAGTCCTCACTCATCACTTCGTTCGTCGTTGCGGACTCCTTTGTTTGTTAAGAGACCCGCTGCGCCATGGCTTCAACGCGGCGAGCAGGTGTTTTTGAAGTGAAATATTTCGTTCGAAACACCGGAGAAGGGAACATGGTTTACGACCACAAGTATCTTTCCTGAAATAAATTGCGGACTATTCCCATGTCGAGCTTCAAGGAGCTAAATATCTGCGTCTTTGAGTTTTGATTTCTCGATTAATTAGCGCCCAGAAAAAACGAATTCGAAAGGCTCGTCGCCGTCGGCTTTAACCTTAATGTGGATGGTTGGAGCTTTGCTATAGGCTTTCATGAATGAAGCATCATAAATAATGGAACCATGCGTTCCCATGCCGGGTTGAAGAATCACTTCCCGTAATGATCCGTGTGGCCCAAGTCGTGGCTTCTGCGGAGTTGCGAAAGTTTTTTCGGTAAATGCCGCCATCTTTTGCGCGGACGTTACGATTTGATAAGGCGTGCTGAATGGAATCAGCGCGGTAATTTTTGTGGCGGTGTCCCAGCCCTTCGCCCCTGAGAAAGAAGATTTTTCCAAGGCTTGTGAATTGATATTTACAGTCGGAATGATAAAGCCTCCGTCTGTCGTCGCTTCCACAGCATCTGGTGAAACCAGCACGGGGTGATCGCTGAGATTGCTGATTTTGACAAGGACGGTCATTTGTCTTTTTTTATTAATGTCGGTTCGCAGGCTGACGCGAACGTCGTCGCGTTCAATAGTCGGTTCCAAGCTGGTCGGTCCTTGGCGAAGTGCGGGTGTTTGGCTCTCAATTCGAGGCGGCTCCCAGGAAGAGGGTGCTTGGGAGGACGCTTGAGCAGAATCCGCCCAAAGCAGGCTTTGATTTCCGGCTAATACTACGAATAATAAAATGAAATAAGGAATTTTTCTGTTCATCGGTAAGACCTTTTGTAACTTGGTTTATCGGCATAAAAGAGAACTTAGTTAATGGGGTGAATCTTGAAAAAATGGACTGGGTTTCGCTTGGGTTTCTGCGTTCAATGGTGCGCAACGCAAAGAAAAAAATTATTTCGGAGTTTTTGTCCCCGCGTCCGCCGAGGACGGATCCGCCGCTGGAGGAAAGGCGAGGATCCAGCTTGTATTGGCTAGATTCCCGCCGGAGGTTTACCCTCGAGCGACATCGGGGGCGAGAATGACAGGCTCTCCGGCGAACTTAATGAACAGCTTGCTAGGAATCGTTAGCAAAAAGAAGCGCAACTTTTTTTGACGCGGGGAGACCTTTTAGCTTAAGCTATTTTTGTCTTTATCCTTCATCGCTACCGAGGAGTTTTATATATGAGTTTGTGGGAGATTTTTCAAAAAGGCGGCCCGATGATGTGGCCGCTTTTGTTGACGTCGATTGTTGCATCCGCCGTTGTGATTGAGCGCATTTTTTTCACTTTAAGTGAACGCAGAAAAAGAGACGCTTCCATAATCGAGCGAATTTTATCCGAGGTGGAAAATGGTGATATTGCTCGCGCCATTGAGGCGGGTCGCCAGTCTGAAGATTTTGTTGCGCGAACTTTGATTTATGGTTTGGCCCATCAGGAGAAATCATTTGCAAGTGCTTTGCTGCGCGCTGCCAATCTTGAGCTCAAGCGATTTAATCAGGGGATTGTGATTTTAGACACCATCATTACCCTTGCTCCGCTTTTGGGTTTGCTTGGAACGGTGACGGGAATGATCCATGCGTTTAGTCTTCTCGGAGGCAGTGAGTTGGGTGCTCCCATGGCGATTACCGGCGGCATTGCGGAGGCTTTGATCGCCACAGCCTTTGGACTGGGCGTCGCGATTATTGCTTTGGTTCCATTTAATTTTTTGAACGCCAAGTGCGAAGAAGCGCGCCATGAAATCGAAGATGCGGCCTCTTATCTCGAGCTTATTTTGATTCAACAAGAAAAATAAAATGAAAATTCCCTCGGCCTACACGCGGCGCAAGGCTCGCATCGAAATTATTCCTTTGATCGATATCGTTTTCTTTTTGCTCGCCACGTTTGTGATGGTGTCGCTTTCCATGATTAAAAACAATGGGATTCCCGTTAATTTACCGGAAGCGGGAACCGCTCAAAAACAGGAACAAAAAAAATCAGCCATTGCCTTGACCGTAACCGATCAAAATTTTATTTATGTGGATAAAGAAAAAGTTTCCCTGAGTGACTTACCGTCACGCCTCAAAAAACTCAAAAAATCTGACCCCGATCTACAAATCGTCATCCATGGCGACAAACAAGCTTTGTTCGGAACCGCCGTGCAGGTTTTGGATGAGGTGAGGCAGCAAGGTATTGCCAAAGTCGCCATTCAGACCTCTTCAAAGTCAGCCTCGTAACCGCATCTGTTCGCGGCTGCTGCGTTACGCTCCTTCAGTAATCCTCAACGTATTAACCGCGTGCGCCTCCGGTTACTTCAGTCGGAAGCCCTGTTTATAGTCGTAGACTACATCCACAAACATTTGCGGTCACTGGGGTAATCAATTCTTTTCAAGTGGTCGTATACCAGCGAAGAGTTTTTTAAAAATGCCAGAGTGACGTTGTGTTTGCGCAAAGATATGTATGGTAGTTTAATAGTATGATCACCTTGTAAAATAAGTACGGTGTAAGTACACTATATGTATAGAATTAAATTTGAATGGGACAAAAAGAAAAGCATTGGGAACAAGCGAAATCATAAAGTTTATTTTCGAAGAAGCTCGATCCGTTTTTGGGATGAAAATGCGATGTAATCTTTTGATCCCGATCACTCGCAGGATGAAGACAGGTTTTTGTTGATGGGAATGAGCGCCAAGCTGAGAATGCTGGTTATTTGTTATTGCGCGAGACAGTCACCGACAAGAATTCGTATTATTTCGGCCCGTAAGGCAAGCATCAGGGAAGAACAGGATTACAGGGAGGCAATCTTATGAGAAACCATTATGACTTTTCAAAAATGAAAAGTAAAAAAAATTCGTATGCGAAAGCATTAAAAACACCTGTCACTATTCGCTTGGATAAAGAGATCATCGAGTATTTCAAAGCTTTGACGGCAAAGACAGGTCTTCCTTATCAAAACCTGATTAATTCGTATCTGCGTGAGTGCGTTATAACCCAGCGCGAGCCCAAAATGGTTTGGAGTGCTTAAAACCTCTAAAAAAGGCCGTCTGCTTCGTTTCAAGCTTCGCTTCCTCCTCGACGTATTACAAACATACGCCTCGTCGAGCGCTTGTCCGCGCCGCGCATCCAATCCTTTTCAAGTGGTTTTTGGGGACCTGTCATTCCCGTGAAGGCGGGAATCCCGTTTGAACCTGGCAAGCTTCAAATAACGACACTACGTTATTTGAAGACCTGTGGTCGTATCACCGCACTTTTATACCGGAGAGAATCCTTTAGGAGAAATGTTCCGAATTCTGAACGCATTGGACTCGGACGAAGCACGCGCTATCGGAAAATATAGCGTTTTCGGTTGGCGGTCTTAGTTGTTGGTCGGCAGTCTTTGTTTGGGCTAGAATTTCGAAGTTTTGAACCCGGCACTTTTAGAAATGTTCCGAATTCTGTTTAGAAATGTTCCGAATTCTGCAAACGGATGCGGGCGCTCTCGTTTGAAGAGCTGACAGCTGAGCCGATAGTGGATTTGATTGATCATCCGACGCGTGCGGGGCAAGTTTTATTGCTTTTTTTGGTTAATGATTATGTTTGGGTGGCACCGGCTGTCCGAGATACGGATGGATTTTTTCTCAAGACGCTTTATCCCAGCCGCAAACATCATCGACTTTACTTGGAGAGAAAGAATCATGGAAAAGAAAATGAAGATTAACTGGAAAAAAATTAAATTAACCAAAGAAGAACAATGGATTGAAGATCATGCTGAAGAGTTTAAGCCCGTTTCGCGGCAAGAGTTTGAAGCGGTCAAGCAGGCACTTGAGGCTCGGAAGAAAGATGCCATATTGCATATCCGGATTAATGCAGGGGACTTGAACGCGCTTAAGCATAAGGCTAAGAAAATTGGAATTAAGTATCAAACTTTTGTTGCTGAGATTTTAAAGCGAGCCGCGCATTCTTAATGGAGATCGGAACATTTCTGCTTCGATAGAGTCTGTTCTGAGTAGTGCCGATGGACTCAGCGCAAGTAAAAGTGTGGTCATATGGTCATTCGACCACTGGTCCAGAGAAAATCTCAGGCTTGCGACCATAGGTCTTCAAGTAACGCGGTGCCGTTATTTGAGTTTACCGGTCTGAATGAGCGTTGGTCGATAGTCTGGTTTATGGATTGAGGGACTAGCTAATTAAAAAGTTTTGGTTTGTCATTGTGCTGCGGGAGGGTATAAAAGCCCTCTTTTTTGATATTGACAAATATAGCAAATATGCTATATTTGTGTTTATATGAAGCAGGTCGGTGATGTGATCTATCAATTAAGGATAAAACACGGGTTAACACAGCACGAGCTTTCACGGCTTGTGGATGTGCCGCAGCCTAATTTATCGAATATCGAGAAAGGGAAACGCGATATCACAGTGGGGACTTTGCAGCGCATTGCCGCAGTTTTGGAATGTTCCATGTCTGATTTTTTCCTTGAAGCGGAGAAACATCCCGAAGCAGGGGGTTTTTCACGCGCTCGGATTGAGAAGCTAGCAGCGGCTATTGTCAATGGCACTCAGAAGCTAACCGGGGAAGACGGCGAGATTGTACGGTTATTTCAGGCCCTGAGACCGCAGTTGGCATCTCAGGCAAGGCCGGGTAAAACTTATCAGGCGTGGCGGGTATTACGCGCATTGCTTTCCAAGCAAGCCATTCAAAGTTTGCAGGCAAGGGTGCATGACGCTGAAATGAGGCGCTCGGCATGAATAAGAAAAAGATCAACGAATTTTTTAGACGGCTTGACGCAAAATTAAATGAACCCGCCGTGGTGATTCTTGTCGGTGCGAGTGCGGGATCTTTGATGGGGCATGTGCGCCCCAGTTTTGATATTGATTTTGAGATTCGTTTAAAGAAAAGCACGCCCGTTAAAAAAACAAGATTGGCAAATGTGATTTTAAAAACCGCGGCGGAGACAGGCGTGGCGGTTAATTTTTCGGAAAACATCGGCGGAGGGTCGATGATCAGTTATCTTGATTACCGTCAAACCGCACTGCGTTATAAGAAATTCGGAAAGCTGGATGTGAAGTTGATTGAGCCGGCTTATTGGACAATCGGAAAGATGACGCGTTTTTTGGAGCTTGATATTCAGGACATGGTGAAAATCATTCACAAAAAAAAGCTAAAGCCCACGGAAATGATTTTAGTTTGGGCGCAGGCATTTCGTTCCAGTGATTTATCGCTTGAATTGGGGCAGTTCAAAGAGCATGTACTTTTTTTTCTCAAGCAATATTCTAAAAGGTTGTGGGGTCAAGCGATGGGGAGTAAGAATCTTGAAGCCGATTTTCTCGCGCAAATTTCACCGAAACGCACGGCAAAGCACCGCCGGGCGGGGAGAGGTTAGCTTCCTGACGCGTGCTTCTTGCTTCTTGGTTCTTGGTTCTTGGTTCTTGGTTCCTGTTTCCGTCTTTCGCCGCCAATCCTCAGTTCTTAAGCTGTATATTCCACATGGGGATGGCGATTCGTTGACGGAAGGTTTCGCCGAATAATAAATTTGTTTTCCTTGCGGCTAAGTCGCCGCGATTTGAAATATGCTGCTTGTGTTTGCCGAGCCACAGTCCCATTCCAAACGCGAGGGCATGCTTTCCATATTTGCCATTCGCTTCATCAATCACCTTGTCGATGCGTTTATAAGATTCGATTTTAGGGATGTCATCAAATAATCCGTATTGAATATTGGCGGCGGAAGAGATTTTGAAAAAAACAATTCCAGTGAGGCGGTATTTTTTTGTGGGGTCATAAAGTTTTTCGAATAATGCGTTGACGATTTCAAGCGCATCAATCGCCGAAGAGGTGGGGCGGTCAAACTCCGCTTCAACACCGCTTGATTTAAAATCAGCCTGTCTTAAAAAAATCGAAACGCCTTTGGCGGCTAAATTGTAACGGCGCAGTTTAATCAGAGCGGATTCGAAGTTGCGCAGCAATTGTGCTCGCACAAAGTTTTTGTCAGGTGACGGCGGCGTAAAAGTTTTGCATTTACTGATGCTTGAGTAATCGGTTTTCTCTTCCTTAACGAGGGAATAAACGGGATTACCGCGTAATTCTTCCCAAAGCTCGCGTCCGATTTTGCCCAAGAGTTTATCCGCCAGCATTTTGGGACGGCTGACAAAATCCCAAACCGTGTGCATGCCATTTTTATTAAGCAAGGCCACCGTGTTGGCGCCAAAACCGCAAACGCGTTCAAGCGGAACCTTGGGTAAATACTCATGGAGCGAGCTGGCGGGAATGACGGTGAATCCTGCGGGCTTTTTTTCTTTGGAACCTATTTTTGCAAGCGACTTTGACGAGCTTAAACCGACTGAAACCGTCAGGCCTAATTGTTTTTCGATTGATTCTTTAATTTTGCGCGCGATCTCAACATAACTCGTGTGATAAGTGCGGCGCAATCCCGAAAGCTCGGCGAAACATTCATCAATGGAGTATTCCTCAACCTCAGGCGTAAAAGTGCGCACGATTTCAAACATGCGTTTTGAAAAAATGCTGTAAGTTTCATAATCACTCGGTAAACAAATGAGATTAGGCAGTATTTTTTGCGCCTCAAATAAGCGCATGGGGCGTTTTACACCGAGAGCTTTGGCTTCATAACTGGCGCAGGCGACAATGCCGCGTTCTTTGCCGGTGACAACGGGTTTGCCTTTCAGGTTGGGATTGAGCGCTTGTTCAACGGATGTGAAAAAAGCATCGCAATCAATATGAATAATCGGCGCGTGAAAAGAATGAATGCTAATCGGATTATTGGATGGCTGCGGTTGAGCAGAGTTCAGAGCATTAGTATTACTAGCGACTCGTGGCTGGGCGAAGCCCGGAGCATTATTTTGGAGTCGCGGTTGGGTGAAACCCAGAGCGTTATCTTGATTAGCGACTCGCGGTTGAGCAGAGTTCAGAGCATTACTTATATTTGCGGACATTAGCGATGACGATGCCTCCGACGATTAATTCATGCTTAGGATAAATCGGAGGATATTTTTTATTCGCAGGGCGTAGGACCACGGTGTTTTTATTTTTTTCATAAAACTTCATCGTCCAGTCGCCGTCGACTTGGGCAACCACGATATCACCGTTTTTGGGTTCGCGGCCGCGCTCCACAATGACAAGATCTCCTTCTTTAATGCCTTCATCAATCATGGAGTCGCCCGTGACTTTGAGCAGGTAGCTTGCGGTGGGATGTTTAATTAAATATTCATCGAGTGAAAGCGTGTCGATTAATTCTTCTTCGGCGGGAGAAGGGAAGCCCGCTTGGATGCTTCCCAAAACCCGCAAGCCGCTTTTTAAAAGCGCGCCTTGAATGAGCCGGCCGGTGGCATCCTTTTTTAAAATATTGCGTTTAAGTAAATGCGGCATCAAAGTGGAGACGCCGCCTTTAGAGCGATAGCCGAGTACTGTTTGCATTTCATCATAGCTCGGCAAGCGTTCATGTTTAGAGTGAAAGTTTCGGAGACGGTGAATGATATTGGCGAAATCAAGTGTTTTGGGCATGCCGGAATTATAGCGGACGATCGTCCGTTATCAAATGAAAAGTGATTTGTAGAGCGAAAATAATTTAAAGAGTAGAATTTAGAAATGGAACATTGTTCAAACTGCAAAGAAGAAATCGACGACGTGGCTTTTAAGGCGGGCGCCTGCACGAAATGCGGCGCGGTGATTACCTATGGTTCCGATGGTTGCGGGGGATAATATAATACTCACATGATTAAGAGTTATTACGACAGCGAACACAATACAGTGATTATCGAATTCGAAGGTGTGGTTAATGCTTCTGAGGCTGAAAATTTTCATCCGCAAATTCAAAAGCTGATTCCCGCGAAAAAGGGCTTTAGGATTTTGACGGATTTTACTTTGCTGGAAGGCATGGATTATGAGGTTCTGCACGTTATCAAAAAAAACATGGATTTTCTCAATCAGCAGGGAATTGCGGAAGTCATTCGTGTTATTCCTAAACCGGAGAATGACTTTGGGTTTAATATCTTGTCCATTTTCCATTATTCCAAAGACGTGCGCATTGTGATCTTCAAATCTCGCGCGGAAGCCGACGCGCGCTTTCGGCAGTACGCGCCGGACAAGGAATAGATGAATTCTGAAAAAGAAGCCAAGTATCTTAAAATTGCATTACTGGTTGCGGCTCTCTTGCTTTGTGTGGCAGCGATACTGGTGATTCCTTATGGTTTTTACCCGTTTCTGCGCTTAGTGGTTTGCATGGTGGCGGGGGCGGCGGCATTCATGTTGCGTGGTCATGCGACGCTCTCTAAACATTTTATTCCACTCCTTGTTGTGGCGCTTCTTTTTAATCCGGCAGTGCCCTTTCTATTAAGTCGTCCCATTTGGGTGTTTATTGATATTGGAATCGCGGTTTATTTCCTGACGATTTCTAAAAAAGTTTGAGAGCGAATGGAAGCGGGTTTTGTTTTTAATTGTGCTGTTGGTAGGTTTTACGGCGACGGGCGACGGGCTATGCCGGGGATACCGGGCCGGATGAGGCTGAGCTTATCAATGGCACAAAGTTATCAGGTGTTGCGGTGGCGTGGAACGAAACCCAACTTATTTTTTCTTCCGATGAAAAAGGACAGTTGTATTTAAATACAACCGAAATTAAGGTTGTGCATCCGTCGCGGCATCTGTCGGTGCAATCGTCTTTGGCTGATTCATCCTCATCCACGCAATCTTCTTCGACTGGCTTAACGATCACGAAGAAGGCCTCCTGAATAAGCTCGCCCTTTTCCAGATAGGGAAACACCCCATGGTTTGTCTTTGATCCCTTAATTACTCTGTTTGTATAAACGGAGGCTTTATGAAATTAAGTATTTTTAAAACGATGTGCATGGCTATTTTTCTTATGGCAATTTCGATAACGGCATTTGCGGATGTTGATTCAGACAAGGCGGAGCTCAAAGCGATTGATGATCAAAAACCCGGGATGCACTACAGCGCCGATAAGGATGATGAGTTTGCGAAGTCAGGCTCTGACACCGAAAACAGCAGAGAGCTTTCTGTTCAGGGTAAAGCTATTCCACAGTCGAATGTTGCCTGAAGATTAGCGCGGCATCTCTTCCGCGAGAGAAGGGGTTGTTAGTGTTTACTCTTGCCTGCCATTGCGCCCGGTTTGGGTACGGTGAGGTGAATGCCTTTTGATAGATGTCCCGCATTTTTTTTCTTAGCAACATTTGTGGCTTTATTACTTTTTTCTGCGTTATTATTTTTCTTACCCTCATTGGTTTTTTTATTGGTCTTCATGATTCCTTTTTAGTGACTGGTCATTATCGAGAATTCGAAACACTTTCAAAAAATACTTATTTCACAGCGTCGAGACCGGAGCACGTTTAAAAGTGCCGGTTGAAGCTCTCTATCTTACAGGAGATTTTGATTTAAAAAGCGCTTTTTTCGTTTTCGTCTTGTCCTTTGCTGTCATCGACATCTTCATCATTGATTTCATCCGGATCAGCACCTGTTCGGCTGCTCTCGGTCAGAAGACCTTGTTCTTCGCGTAGTTCATCTTCATCCGCGCGGCGTTTGCTGACATTTCCCGCGACATCATCTTCGTCGGCGATGCCTGAGTTTTTTGGCTGGCGCTTGAAATTGCCCTGGTTGAGCGGATACGCTCGATCAGCATTACGGCTGCCGTGAAGGCCGACTTTGTTTTGAGCCGAGTCGATACCGCGATTTTTGACTTCGGCGTCATTGAATTCAAAATCATTTTTGCGGGCTGTTTTTTTCATAGTTTTCTCCTGGTTTGATAATTTAATGGGTTACGCTGAAGCGGCGAAGCTCCGTTGCGCCGCCATTTGTTGGCTTATTGTTTGATTGAAATTCGAAAATTCTGATTTTTCAGGAGCAAGAATTTTCTTTCTTAGCGGCGGGCGAATATAATTCGCGGCTTGAAGCGTGATCCCACCGGAAATGGACTTGTAAATGCGCCAAACCCCCCAAGCTTCTTTTTGACTGGATTTCTCTTCGCGCAGCGGGGGGTTAAATGTTTGAGCCAAATACGGTGCTCCCTGTGCGGCAAAGACCGGCAAGAGCAGCCCTGTCGTGAGCGCTATTCCGAGAAGCAAACTTAATTTCTTTTTCATAACCGCCTCCTTGTTAACACCATTATTAGACTGCCGTGGTCTTTGGCAAAGCATCAGGCGATGTATGAAAATAACGCAGTCAGAATCGAGAAGGAGCGACTGCTTTATGAGGGTTAAACCCCACTGTTTTGCTAATTTTTTCTCTGTAGACTCACTACAGCAAAAAGAATAGTCAGAAACTTAATTAATTAAATCCAATTCAATTGGATGGGGGAATCATGGATCTTGTTACAGTCGTTATTACGCTTATTGTCGTTGGTGTTCTTCTTTGGGCGGTGAATCGTTACATTCCCATGGATTCGAAGATTAAAACAATCCTGAATATCGTGGTTGTGGTTGTTGTCGTGATTTGGCTCCTTCAGGGGTTTGGTGTGATTGGCAGTCTTCGCGGCGGTAACCCCGTGGTCGTTAAGTAATCTGAAGGATTCTGAATACATGGGTTGAGTATCGTGCGCATAGTATCAGTTTTGTAGGGTAACGCCCTATAGAGCTGCTTCTTTCATTTAATTTAAAATGAAGCCAACAAAAAGAGGCTTTATGAAAAATTTAATCCCCGCATTGATCTTGCTTGTTACTTTGGCGTCGAATGCGAGCGCGTGGGCTGACACAGGCTGTGCGCTTGCGGAAAGATGGGACAAGGACAGGAATCTCTGTGTTTTTGATGGCGGTATTGTTGACGCCGATTATGCCGGCGTTTATAACGTGCAACAGGCAAACGCCCGTTATGACGCTCTCAATCACGTTCGTAATTGATTCCCATGAAAAAATCGACAGGTTTATGGATAGATCACCGGGAAGCTGTGATTGTATTTTTTTCGTCTGAAGGGGAATCTGTAAAAGTGATTCGATCGAAAGTGGAGAAGCATGCCGGACATATTAGCGGCGCGCATTCACCGGCTTCATTTGAATCGCAACTGGTGCCAAAAGATGACAGCCGTCAGCGCGCATTCACCGGGTATTTGAACATTTATTACGATGAAGTCATCGCGGTGATACGTAATTTCGAGTCGATTTTTATATTCGGCCCTGGCGAAGCCAAGGGCGAGCTTAAAAAGCGCATCGAAGAATCAAAATCGATTCAAAGTCAGATCGAGATTGAAGCCGTGGGCAAAATGACTCAGCATCAGATTTCCGCAAAGGTGCGGGGGCATTTTAAAAATTCGGTAAAGCATCTTACAACATAGTAAAAAAAGGAATATTTATATGGCAGGTGAAGTTGATAAAGCAAAAGGCAAAATTAAGAAAGCGGCCGGGGAATTAACCGGCAATCAAAGATTGAAAGACGAAGGACGCGTTGATGAATCCGTTGGTAAAATCAAAGAGGTTATTTCCAGGTCAGCCGATAAAGTAAAACGCGCACTGCGTTGATAAGAAACAACAGGAACAGCCGGGGATTTCCATCCGGCTGTTTTTGTTTGCAAGAAGTCTTTGGTCTTTTGTCTGCTCTGTGTCTGCTATAATTATTTCCACACGCAATATTCTACACGCGATATTTAAGGAGGAGTTCTCATGAAAAAGATAGTGACTTTTTTAACGGTATTAAGTCTGCTCGTTGTTTTTAACAGCGGAACCTGCCTGGCGGCATTTTGGAAGAAGTCGCCCGTCAAAGTGGTTACGAAAGAACAGCTTTTGGAAAAAATTGCGGCAGGGAATGTGCAGGTTGTGAATGTTCTGAGCCCTAAGTATTATGTGATGGGCATGATTAAAGGGTCTTTGAAAATACCATTGAATGAGCTTGATCAGCGTGCGGGCGAACTTGATAAAACCAAAGAAGTCGTGACTTATTGCGCGAATTATAAATGCTCTGCCTCTCGTGAAGCCGCAAAAAAACTTACGAAAATGGGTTTTAATGTGAGCGCGTATGAGGGCGGTATCAAAGAGTGGAAAGAATCCGGATTGCCTACCGAAGTCTAAACGATCGTTGAGAGTTATTTATGAAAAAGATTTCCGGATTTATTTTTGGGCTTTTGTTTTGTGCGGCGGTTTCGGTTTGGGCGCAGACAGCGATCCCTTATGCGCAAAACACGGTTTTTACTTATTTATCTGAATTCCGTTATCCGGGGCCTGACGCATGGTTTGGGCTGGTGCAGGAGAATGATCCCAAAACAGGTGCGGCGCTTTACAAAATTATGCATCCGCTTGACCGGGCGATTTATTTTAAACATTATCCGAATGCTCCGCATCCGGGAATTTTTTTTGATGCGACGGTGGAGGTTCAGCTGATCCGTAATACAACGGGTGATACGAGTATGACTTTTCTTAAAAAGTATACGGGGCTTGTGCCACCGAAGGATTTTAAGTTTGCACTGCAAAATACCATGGTGAATGGACAGTTATGGAGTCGCGCGGAACATCGTGTTTTGGATAAGTTTAAAACTCCGCAGGGGGAGCAGGTTCAAAATCTTTATCGTAAAATTTATATGACCTTACATAACGGAGTTATTTATTCACTGCAACTGACGACAACCGAAGCTGATTCCGCCGCTGACATCGCCATTTTTGACGCGTCAATTCTCAAGGTCGAATTCGGCCATCCCGTAAAATCTGCAGCCTGAGCATTTATCGATCTGATATAATTCCGCTGTTCTTTTTTAAGCGAAAGGTATTTTTGAATGAAGATGAGAATATTACGACAGGGTCATATCAATATATTGTATTGCGGTGACAGCCCTGCGGGCGGGCCGGCGAATTATTTGCTCGCGATGATCAAATATATCGGAGCCGAGGTGACGCATGTTCATCCGGGCGTCAAGCTGGACCCGAAGACTGCCGAGGTTCGCTATGACGCGATTATTTTTAGCGATTATGGCTACGATTGTTTGCCTGAAAAGTCTGAGCGAAAATTAATTTATCAAATTTTATTAGGCACAGGTTTTCTGATGGTGGGCGGCTGGAGTTCTTTTGCAGGGCCTTATGGCAATTGGCAGAAATCAGAAATCGCAAAATTATTGCCTGTGGATTGCGCTAAAAATGATGACCGCGTGAATATTGGCTCGGGGCTTTATCCTTTCGTGAAAAGCAAACATTCGATTTTAAAGAGTTTGGATTTTAAAAATGCTCCCGTTTTAATTGGTTTGAACGACGTGACGGCTCGCAAGGATTCAAAGGTTCTTTTGACAGCGCGCGCGTTTCAGCCTTCTGCTAAAAAATTTACGGGTCCTGAGTATCCGCTGCTCGTTGTGAATCAAGACGCAGGAAGAAGAGCCGCGGCTTTCACAACCGACTTTGCTCCGCATTGGTGCGGCGGCTGGGTCGATTGGGGCAAGAAGCGTCTCGTTTTGCCGGTTGAGAAAAATATCCAAGTTGAAATCAGCGATCAGTATCTTCAGTTCGGCGCGCAGTTGTTAAGTTGGCTGGCGCAGAAGTAAATACATCAATGAGAGTTTATTGTCATCCCCGCGGAGGCGGGGATCTAGCTTGTTCAGACTAGATTCCCGCCTCCGCGGGAATGACAAGCCAGGATCAAATCTCGCAGCTGTTCGAAAACTTTTGGGCTTTTAGCTATGGTTTTAACCTTTTATTTTTAACCTATGAGTTGTCTTGTTTGGCTACGCCTCGATCTTCGTCTTGGTGATAATCCTGCATTATTCGAAGCCATTAAAGCCGGTGATCCGGTCATTCCTGTTTATATTCACGATCCCGAGTCAGAAGGAAAATGGCGGCATGGTTCTGCGAGTCATTGGTGGCTGCAGCAATCGCTCGAGAAGCTTTCCAAGAGTTTGGAGTCCGTGGGTTCAAAACTGATCTTGCGCCGCGGTGATTCTCAAAGGGAATTAAACAAACTGATTCAAGAGACTCGCGCAGAAAAAGTTTTTTGGAATCGACGTTATGAACCCGAAGTCGTTGCGCGTGACAAAAAAATCAAAGATGCGCTTAAAGTCGCGGGTATTGATGCTCAAAGTTTTAACGGTAGCTTGTTGACAGAGCCGTGGACAATTCAAACCGGTGGCAAAACACCGTTTAAAGTTTTTACACCGTATTGGAATAAATGTGTCGCGACGGGTGATCCTGACGCGCCAATTTCCGCGCCGAAAAAAATCCTTGCGCCTTCTGCTTGGCCAAAATCTTGCGCGCTTAAAGAGTTCGCATTAATACCTTCGATCAAATGGTATGACGGTTTTACAAGGGAGTGGCGACCAGGGGAGTCCGGCGCTCAAGAGGAGTTAGATCTTTTCTTAAATAAAAATGTAATTCAATATTTAAGTGGGCGCGATATTCCATCGATTCGCGCCACTTCACGGCTTTCACCGCATTTGCATTTTGGAGAAATCAGCCCGCGTCAAATTTGGCATGCGGTCCAAAAAAAATCAGCCAAAACAAAAACAGTTGGATGGATTAAACAATCGGAAGGATTTGTGCGTCAACTCTACTGGCGAGAATTTGCTTACCATTTACTTTACCATTTCCCTCAGACAACCGATCATCCTCTACGCAAGGAGTTTGAAAAATTTGAATGGAAAAAAGACATAAAATCTTTAAAAGCATGGCAGCAGGGAAAGACCGGTTATCCTATCGTGGATGCGGGAATGCGCGAACTGTGGCATACGGGATGGATGCACAACCGTGTGCGTATGATCGTAGCCTCTTTTTTGATCAAAGATTTAGTGATCGATTGGAAAGAGGGAGCGCGTTGGTTTTGGGATACTCTCGTCGACGCGGATCTTGCGAATAATACTTTGGGTTGGCAATGGGTTGCAGGTTGTGGGGCGGATGCGGCGCCTTATTTTCGAATTTTCAATCCTTTTACCCAAGGCGAAAAATTTGACGGGGAAGGCGCTTATGTCCGCCGTTGGATTCCTGAAATCGCTAACGTACCAAACAAGTGGATTCATCGGCCGTGGGAAGCTCCTGCCGAGGTGCTAAAAACAGCTGGCATTGAATTAGGAAAAAACTATCCCAGACCGCTTGTTGATCATGCTCACGCGCGCAAGTTGGCGCTTGTACTCTATGCCCGTTTAAAAGCCTAAGGGTAAGTCTTATTTTAGCCTGGGTAAAACCCTGAACTAGCACTTGTTCGATTTCTTCTATATCTATATAATCCCGGCAGGCGAAAGGGTTTGATTCTGCCCGTCTTCATTTTTTTATTTTTTTATCAGGGTGTCTGTCGATGAATATTTCCGGTGTGGAAGTTTCCACGTTTGACGGTCGAGCGACTTCGATATTGCCCTCCCGCCAGAGTTGCAGATTGTTCTTTATTGTTAGTTTTAATTTCGTCTAAATTTGCAGATTGTGAATGCATCTGTTAAGTTTCGGCTTATCTTATTGGAGGTCGTGTGATTTCTCTTTTTTCTCAATGGTCTTTTAAAAAATTAGTGGCGCTTTGCAGCATCCTTTCACTTTTGGTGATGCCGTCATCCGTTTGGGCGATGCCATCCGCACAAGCCTCGGAAGCGACCGATGACATTGGCCTCAGAACACCGGAAGCGCAAGAAATTGCCCCGGATGATTTTTTGGCAAGTGATGCAAGCCGTTATTTTCAAGCGGGCGATTATGAGAAGGCACTTGTTGCTCTTAATCAACTTGAAAAGAGTTTCCCTAAAGATGAGCTGATTCAGCGTTATCGCGCGATGACGCTTGACCGCCTCGGAAAATCCAAAGAAGCTATTGAGATTTTTAATCGGTTGCTCGTTACGAACCCAGACCACATTCCGACGCATTACTTTTTAGGACAAGCTTATGCCCGCAGTGGCCTTTATGATGATGCTGCGCGCGAATGGAAAAAAGTCGCGCAAGATGGAGAGGGAACCCCGTATGCTTTTTGGGCTGAGAGTGCATTGCAACAAACCCAAAAGTTTGAAGCGCCGGCCGCTTCTGAGAAATCGCCTGAGAAAGTGGATCGTTGGTATATCCAAGCACGTTATGGATATGAATATGACTCCAACGTTATATTAAAGCCCGAAGACCAAACTCTTTCATCCGCCAAAGATCAAGATGCGGGCCGGCATAGTCTCGATTTGGCCATTCGTTATCGTTTGCTTTCACGCCGTGACACTGCGGTCGATTTAACTTATGCGGGCCGTCAAAGCTTGCATGACGATCATTTTGAAGCCTTCAATTATCACTCCGAAGAATTTGGATTTAACTTTCGTCAGCGCATCCAGATTGGCGGCAAAGATGTTGTTTTGGGCGCACGTTATGAATATTTGCTTGGATTTCTTGCAACCGATCTTTACTCGCAGCGCAATCGTTTCCATCTTTCAGCTGATACGCGTTTTACCGATCATACCCAAACCATTTTTTATGATCGTATGACCGTTTCCAATTATGGGCCGGATGGTTTTAACCCTCCACAAACTTCACGTGATGGGTTTGAAAACGATGCGGGTTTGACGCATTTTTTTTACAACAAAGATTTTCAGCGTTATTTATTTTTGCGCGGTGAGTTTAATACCGCGGCGACACGTGGCTCTAACTTTGATTCGGTGGGGTATACAACGCGCGTGGGGTATCACTCGCCAGTTCCAAAACTCGACAAAGTTTCATTTGATCTTTCGAGCGGACTTGAGCAGCATTTTTATCCCGGATTTACATCCACCTCCAGTCTCGACACCAGTCGCCGTCGCGATCTGTCATGGGATATTTATACGTCGTTGACTTATGCGTTAACCAAAAGTTTTGCTTTGCGTGCGTTCTATCGTTACGTGAACGGTGAAAATCAAAACAATTTGTATAACTATGAGCGTCAGATTGGTGGGTTTCAAATTATCTATAGTCGCACGGCATAAAGCCGGACGACTTTCAAGGAGAAGAATATGAAAAAATATCTTTATTTGCTTGTGGCATTATTATTGCCGACAGTTGTTTTTGCACAGTCTTCCGCGCGTGATGCTGATATCGACGCCAAGATGAACGCGGCTGCCTTGGGTGGCATTGCTCCACCAACCGGATCTCAGATGGCTATGGCGCCAGCTGTAACCGGGGGAAGTCATAAATTTAATGACCCGTATTTACCGGCAGCAATGTTGTCCGGAAATGTTATTTTGGGGCAAACCGACGGCAAAGCCCGTGTTTATGAAATTCAAGGTTCCGCTTTTATTTCAAAGAAGGGTAGCCCTGTTGAGAAAAAACTGAAGAACGGCGATGTCATTAACGCCGGTGATAAGATTCATACTGATGCGGCATCGCAAGTATCGATTGCTTTTGACGAGAGTTATAAAAATGCTGTGCATATTCCTCAAAACTCCACAGCGGTAATTGAAAGCATTGAGCCCACCCATATTCGTATTGAAAACGGCGCCGTTTTCAGTGCCGTGGATGGATTGCCACAGGGAAGCACTTGGAAAGTATCTACCCCGGCGGCTATCGCTGCGGTGCGCGGAACACTTTATCTTGTTAATTTTCAAGCAGCGGACGGACGGTTTTTTGCGGCAACGGTGAATGTTCCTGACGATGGAAAAAATAGCGCAATTGATATTCAACAAGTTTTAGGCAACGGATCTGCAAATGTTCCTGAGGGGAAAGAGATTACTCTGAAACAAGGGGAGACGCCGAATGATTCGCTAGTCAACGATTTGGATCCGACTGTGCTTGATGAAATTTTAAAATTTTTCGAAAAATTAACCCAACTGCGCGATCAGAATGATTCGAACACACCGCCGACAAGCGGTGACCTTGTTGGTGCAAACGTGATTGATCCGGCGGGACCAGGCGTTGTGGGTGGAAATGATAATCAGCTTGATCCAGTGGACACAGGGATTATTCCTGATCCGATTCAGGAAGAAGTTATCGACAACTGTGCCTATGGCAGTGAGTGCTACTATCAGAATCTAGAAAATCAAAACCCACAGACATAAATTTGTCATAGTGAGTCGTGTTACACCTGATTTTAAGATAAATAACCCTTTGATTTGGAGAGCGGAATTAAAAATCCGCTCTCCGGGTTTTTAAAGTTTTGCTGCGTTTTTGAGGGCTGTCTTTTTATTGTCTTCTGGTGGCGGTCGTTTTTAAGTTTAGTGGTGTGCTCGCTAAAACAAAGAGGAAGAAGATGCTTAATTATATGAAGACAAAATTTATTGTGCTGACCGCAGCATTTTTGATGCTGACCGCGCCGCTCTTTGCGCAGTCTTCCGCGCGCGATGCGGATATTGATGCCAAGATGAACGCGGCTGCCTTGGGTGGCATTGCTCCACCAACCGGATCTCAGATGGCAATGGCGCCAGCTGTAACCGGGGGAAGTCAGAAATTTAACGATCCGTATTTACCGGCAGCTATGTTGTCCGGAAATGTCATTTTAGGACAAACGGATGGCAAGGCGCGAGTCTATGAAGTTCAGGGTTCCGCTTTTATTTTAAAGAAGGGTAGTCCGGTTGAGAAAAAATTAAAAAAAGGTGATGTGATTAATCCTGGTGATACGATTCATACCGAAACTAATTCAAAGGTATCCATTGCTTTTGACGAGAGCTATAAAAACGCCGTCCATATTCCTCAGAATTCTAAGGCCTTGATCGAAAGCATTGAGCCAACGAATATTCGCATTGAAAATGGTTCTGTTTTTAGTGCTGTTGATGGTTTGCCACAGGGCAGCACTTGGAAAGTAACGACCCCAACCGCGGTCGCGGCCGTGCGCGGAACACTTTATCTCGTCAATTATCAATCCGCCGGTGGACAGTTTTATGCGGCAACTGTGGATATTCCGACGGATGAAAAAAACAGTTCGATTGACATTCAGCAGATTACGAGCAATGGTTCCGTGAATGTTCCTGAAGGCAATCAAATTACATTAAAAGAAGGCGAGAAGCCGGATATTAAATTAGTCCAAAAAATAAATCCGGCGATGCTGGATGAAATTTTAAAATTTTTTGCTGATTTGCAAAAATTACGCACAGAGGAGGGAAGAGTTGCGCCCGCAACAAGCGGTCAATACTCAGGCCCAGGCGTACTTGATGCGGCCGGACCGGGTGTGATTGGCGGCGATGATAATCGCCTGGATATTCAAGATTTGAATACGATCAGGCAGGATGAACCGACATCTCCTTTGCCCACCGTAACAACCAATGAAGGTTCTTCTGGCGGCAATAACGGTAAAAATGGATTCCCAGGAGGCGGAGCGACGGACGGTATTTTTCCAGGTGGTAATACTTTTCCAGGCAATGGACCTCCGGCCGGGAATCCAGGAGGCGGTCCTCCAGAAGATTCACCAGGAAACGGACCCCCAGCAGGTAATCCAGGAGACACAAATTTCCCAGGTGGCGGAGCAACTGGCGGTATTTTTCCCGGTGGTGATACTTTTCCAGGTAATGGACCTCCAGCCGGTAATCCAGGAGGCGGGCCTCCAGAAGATTCGCCTGGAAATGGAAAAGGTCCTAAATAATTATTGTTTTGGAAATGAGGATCTAAAATACTGCGATTGATTTAAATTTTTGATTGGGGCTGGAAAGCGGGGTTGTAAAAAATTCCGTTCATCCAGCCCCGGTTATTTTTACGCTCGGTGTAAGCAGCCCAAATCCAAGTTTCAGAGATCTTCGTGAGCACTTCTTCAATTTTATCGGTGTCATACCGGTAAAGCCGACCGTCATTAAATACGCGATATTTTCCATCTTGTTTAAACACCGCAACGGTGTGTGCAAAACGATTCTTCCCATAGATGCTTACGACCTGACTCTCAATTCCTAGTTCTTTTAAAATTGCCTGCGTAAAAATAGCAAAATCTTCACAGTCGCCGCGTTTGTTTTTTAACATTTCCTCCGGGCTTTGCCAGTATTCAACATTGTTAAAATTATCGCGATCTTCAACAAATTTAAAGTTTTTGTTCATAAACTTGGATAGATCTTTTGGCGTATGAATATCTCGTAGCGAAGGCGATGAATGCAGCAACATCATTGCGCCTGGGATTTCGGAAAAGCTATTAGCGCAAAACACCATGACCAGAACAACTGCAATCGTAATTGACTTCCGAATCATCATGCTGGCCTCTATTCTCAAAACTTTGAGTTTGCTTCCCGTGAAAGCGGTCTTTTTTAGCTTCTATAGGAAGCTTGCCTGATCAATGATGCAAAAACAAGGGCTAGACAAGGTATTTTTGTATGTTATATTACTACTAAGATAAGCATTGCTAGTTTTAGCCATATTAAAGACAAAGGTTAGCTAATGAATCGAAGGCATCTGAAAGTAGTGACATTTTTTGCAGCAATTATTTGCTGTGTGTCCTTTTTATCAATGACCTCACAGGCCCAAATTCCCGATGACGAGATCTCGCGCGATTATGCCGTATCCGATCCAAGTCTCAGAGATGGCCGTGCCGAAGTTTATGGCGTGAAAGGATATGTCGCTCTCATCAAAAAAAGCAGTCCCATTGAAAAGAAAGTAAAGCGCGGTGATGTGATTGAATCAGGTGACACGATTGAAACGGGAACAGGTGCAAATATTTCCATCCGTTTTGATGATGGCAAAAAAAATGTGATTCGAATTCCAGCCGACAGCAAAGCCACTTTTGTGAATATTGAACCCACAGAAATCAAAATTGAAAATGGATCCATATTTAACATCGTTGATGGTTTAGCCAATGGAAGCCATTGGAAGGTCTCAACGCCTGCTGCGGTAGCCGCGGTGCGCGGCACTGTTTTTTTAGTGACTTATGGAATATCGGGCGGCGATTTTTTTGCGGCGACGCTGGATGTTCCGGATGACGGAAAAAATTCGATGATTGAAATTGGATCTCTTACCGGCGCGGGGAGCGTGATGGTATCAGAAGGGAACCAGCTTGATTTTAAAAAAGGCGCCGTTTTGGATCAGCAGAATGTTCAACTTTTAAATCCCACGGCGATGAATGAAATAAGAAGTTTTTATGAAGAGGTGAAGTCTGAAAGGCAAGAGCCCGAAACCGAAAATGGCGCAACGCCCGAAGCTTTGGCTGAATTTACGGAATCAACGTGTGACGCCGACGGCCGCAATTGCAGCAGTACAGTCTGTCACATGACCGACGCCGGAAAGGTTTGCGATTATTAACATGAATCGTTTAAAAG
>Ga0163150_10001774_pt1 | contig 35289 bp, 30 predicted proteins | sample OliLakLV19P2IB_FD_148628 | JGI IMG/M metagenome (GOLD analysis project Ga0163150, IMG submission 148628) | Freshwater microbial mat bacterial communities from Lake Vanda, McMurdo Dry Valleys, Antarctica - Oligotrophic Lake LV.19.P2.IB | ecosystem: Environmental > Aquatic > Freshwater > Lake >... | reverse complement strand
CGCAGGACTCAACAATCTCGGCGCGTGGTGTGGCCACAGAAGCATGTGCTATCCGGAAGAGGGCGAGGGCTCCTTCGCCATCTACTGCCCACCCAACGGAACACCGCAAGTGCTGCCGATGCCGCCGAACGCGGGGCCGGATGGTGCGAGGGCGTGGGGCGTGAATGACCAAGGCGTCATCGCAGGTGTCTCATTTGAGGGACCGAACGGCGTGCCTGAGAAGGGCTGCATCTGGTGGCCAGACGGAACGATCACCGTGATCCCGCCAGCTCCGGGAGCGACGAATAGCCCCGCCTATGCGATTAACAACAGCAACATGGTTGTGGGTGACAGCGGGCCGCAGCCCTATGTGTGGCAGGACGGAGTCTTGACATCGATCCCGGTGCCGCCGGGGCTGGGCTTTGGAGGCGCAAGGCGCGTCTCCGACAGCGGCTTCGTCGTCGGAACTTTCGGCAACCAAAATCAGAACGCTCGGGCCTATCGCTGGAGAGAGGGTGAGCTCGCGCTGCTGGATCCTATCGCTGGGCACCCCGTCTCAGTTGCCTATGGAGTTAACAACGCGGGCTGGATTGTAGGTGTGTCACGCACTCAGCTGCCGAAAGGCCAGGGGTATGCGCTGACACCGACGCTCTGGACGCACGCTGGTGGCGTGGCGTTGCCCGCGCCTCCCGGCTACTCGCGCGGGTACGCCGTGGCGGTGGACGACGCCGGTGTGGTACTCGGACAGTTCCTGTCCGGGGGAACAGGCCTTCCGTCGGTCGCAGTGATCTGGGTCGATGGACTCGTCTACAAGATCAACGAGCTGACCACACCCGGCTCGAGCGCAGTTGGCTCGCTCCAAGCGATCAACATGCCTGGGCAGATCTTGAACAGTGGCAATGCGAAAGTGCTCACTCCGCTCGGTCAGTCATTTGCGGATGTGAACGGCGACTGCGCGGTTGACGGCGCGGACATCGCGAAGCTGCTGTCGGAGTGGGGGCCACGCGAGTGGTCGGTCGCGGATCTCGATGACGATGGTGTCGTTGGCGGCCGCGATCTCGGGCTCATGCTCGGCGAGTGGAACGCTGCATCGAAGTAGTGAGTCGTGGCGGCGTTGACCGCGGGCCAACGATGCCCGCCTCGCAATGTGTGACGGCGAGCCGACGCCGGGGCCTCGCGCCGCGAGCACGAGCGAGAGGTTGCGCTTCGCAACCCGAGCGGGCAGGGCGCAGCAAGCGAGGCCCCGCGCGGCTCGCGGATGTTTCCCGCGCGGCGCGGCCCACGGCGCGTCGCAGAAGTTCAACCGGCAGCGTCTTCTTCGGGCTCATCCGCGAAGAGCCGCGGCGGCAGGCGTCGTTCGAATCCCTTGCTCGCCGTGCGACACATCTCGCCGAGCAGCTGGTGCAGCTTCTCGTGATCCGGAATCGAGTCGAGACACGCGACGACATGATCGATCTGCCGATCGAGATCGAGTCCGGTGTCGAGCGACGCGATCGCCGCATCGCCGAGGATTTCCATCGATCCGATGAACCAGTCGAGCGTCGGCTTCTTCGGGTTCTTCGGCGGCTGCACGCGTGTACGGATCGTGATGGCACCGATGGCGACGAGCGGACAGAGCTTGAGCTGGGTCAGCGGCTCGCGGCAAACGACCGCGACAGAGACTTCCTGTCGCAGCGCGGCGAGGCGCAAGCGCCGTGCGTCGGCGCCGACGAACGGTGGCTGCACGATGTAGCAACCCGGCGCCACGGCGTCGGCGTCGTGCACCGGTGCGCTGATCATCGAAAGTTTCTTCGTGTCGAGTGCCTTGCTCAGTCGCAGGCGCCTCGCTTCCTGGAGCGGAAGCGTGATGCGGGCCATGGCCTCCCACCCTTCGACGCGCCGCGCGGCCGTGAGCGCCTTGAGCGCCATTCGCTCTGCTTCGAACCAGCGGCCGGCTCGCAGCGCAGTCTCCGCCAACTCCATGAGCTCGTCGATGTTCCCGCCGCTCGTGCGCGCGACCGGCGCGGCGGGCGTGGTGGGCGCTGCCGTCGCCGCCGGCTTCTCCCGTTTCTCGGCGGTCACGCGCGACCTGCCGATGGGTCGGAACCCTGCGGCCCGGTGAGCGATTCCGAGTGCAGGCGCGAGGCGCGCTTGTCATCGGACCGCTGCGATTCCAGTGCGCGACCGTTCACGCCGGTGCCCGCTTCGAGCACCATGGCGCAGAGGATCTCAATCGGCTTGCTGTCGGGATACGACGATCGCAGCGCGGTCACCTTGTCGAGCATGCCGCCGCCCTTCTTGAGGAACAGTTGCTTGAACGCGGTGCGCATCGCTTCGACGTCGTCCTCGGTGTAGCCGCGTCGTCGCATCGCCACGTCGTTGTGCTTGCGCACTTCGGCGGGATTGCCTTCGACGACCATGAACGGCGGCACATCCTTGCTGCAGCGCGCCATCGCACCGACGAAGGAGCACGTGCCCACGCGTGCGAAGTGGTGGATGCCCGCAGCACCGCCGATGTTCACGAAGTCTTCGACATGCACATGGCCTGCGAGCATCACGTTGTTGGCGATCACGGTCTGGTCGCCGATCACGCAGTCGTGCGCCACATGGGCAACCGCCATGATGAGGTTGTCGGAGCCGATGCGCGTCACGCCGCCGCCGTTGCCGGTGCCGCGGTGAATCGAGACATGCTCGCGAATGTGATTGCGGTCGCCGATGACGAGCGCCGTGTCTTCGCCGCGATACTTGAGGTCCTGCGGATCACCGCCGACGACCGCAAAGGAGTGGATCACGTTGCGACGACCGATCGTCGTGTTCGGACCGACCACGGCATGGGAGCGAAGCTCGGTTTCGGCACCGATCACGCTGTTGGCGCCGATCACGCACCATGGCCCGACGACCACGCTCGCATCAAGGCGGGCAGTGGAGTCGACGACGGCAGTGGGGTGGATCTTCGACATGGGTCAGGCCTGTTCCGAATCGACCATCATAAAGCGGATCTGCGCTTCCGCCGCCAGCTTGCCGCCGACAGTGGCTTTGCAGTGCACGGAGGCCGATCGCGCGTTCGCGCGCACCGTCTCCGCTTCGAGAATCACCTGATCGCCGGGAACGATCGGCTTGCGCAACTTCACCTTGTCGAGCGACAGCAGCATGGCGACGCGTCCCGTGTGTTCGAGCGTCTGCGACAGCAGCAGCCCGCCAAGTTGTGCCATCGCTTCCACGATGAGCACCCCTGGCATGATCGGCGTGCCGGGATAGTGGCCCTGAAAGAAGGGCTCGTTGATCGTCACGTTCTTCACGCCGACAGCGCGTCGATCACCGTCCATTTCGAGCACGCGATCGACGAGCAGCATCGGATAGCGATGCGGCATGACGCGTTGGATGGCGCGCGCGTCCATCACGCGGCCGCTCGTCAGCGACTCGGCGAGATCGGCGGCGTGCATGCGCTCGCGCAGGCGAAGACCAAGGCGTCGATTGAGGCCATGCCCGGAACGGTGCGCAATGATGCGGCACGCGACGGGTCGGCCCGCCAGCGAGAGATCGCCGAGCACATCGAGGATCTTGTGGCGGACCGGTTCGTTCTCAAAGCGATAGGTGTTGTCGATCGGCCCGTCCTCGCCGATGACGAGCACATCCTTCGGCGAAAGATGCCGGCAGAGATTCTGCGCCCAGAGCGCCTCCGCCTCCTCGCGCAGACTGAAGGTGCGCGACGGCGCGATCTCGCGCACATAGTCGTGGCGCGCCGGATCGAATTGGAATGCCTGTCGTGGGATGCGACCATCCTGGGAGTAGTCGAGGTCGAAGAAGACCTTCATGCCGTCGCCGGCGTCGGGGAACGCGGCGATCATCGAGTCGCCCTCTTCGACAAGGATCGACTGATCGAGCCGGAAGATGCGGCGCGGCGCATCCTGTTCGACGAAGCCGCGCTGCATCATCGGTCCCGTGAACGGCAGCGCGGATCCATCGCCGCAGGGCAACTCCGGTCCGGAGAGTCGCAGGATGGCGTTGTCGACGCGAAGTCCCACGAGCGCGGAGAGGCAGTGCTCCACCGTTTCGATCGTCTCGTTGCCGATGCGAAGCGTCGTGCGCCGCGGGCGCGGAATCACATTGACGACACTCGCTGCTGCGGAGACCGGCACCTTCAGATCGATGCGTTCGAAAACGATGCCGGTGCCGACGGCGGCAGGGCAGATCGTGAGTTCCACTTCGGCGCCGGTGAGCAGGCCTCGACCGCGCACCACGACCTCGCCCGCGAGCGTGCGCTGACGATCGTTGTGACGGAGGACAAGTCTCTCGGGCTCGGCGACGGCACTCATTGCGGCTGCGATCGCAAGGCCGGGGGCCTCACTTCTTGTCGCCCTCGAGCAGATGCCGCAGGCGACGCGACCACTCGGGAAGTTTACGGATCGCCGCAAGCTCACGCAATGTCAGTCGGATGTCCTGTGCGGGAACACCGCCCCACGTCGCACCGTCGGGTACATCGTTCATCACGCCGGCGGTGGCGGCGATCGTCGCGCCGCGACCAATGCGAACATGATCGCTGATGCCGACGCGACCACCGATGCGGCATCCGTCGCCGATGACCGCGCTGCCGGCGATACCCGTCAATCCTGCGATCACACACGAGCGTCCGATCGAGACGTTGTGTCCGATCTGGCAGAGGTTGTCGATCTTCGTGCCGGCGCCGATCGTCGTCTCCCCGAACTTGGCGCGATCGATGCAGGTGCCCGCGCCGATCTCGACATCGTCATCGAGTCGAACGGAACCGAGATGCGGCACGCGAAGCAGACCGCGTCCGCCTGGCGCCGGTCGATAGCCGAAGCCGTCGCTGCCGATGATCGCGGACGCATGCAGCACCACGCGACGGCCGAATCGCACGCGCTCGCGCACGACCACATTCTCGTGCAGCACACAGTCGTCGCCGATCTCGCAATTCTCGGAGACGCGCACACCCTCGTGCATCACCACGCGTGCGCCGAGTCGTGTGCGCGCGCCGATCGAGACGAACGCGCCGATGCACGCGTCCTTCGGCACCGCGACATCGGCGGCGATCACGGCGCTCGCATGCACGCCGGCTGGCGGGCGAATGGGTGCGGGCGCGAATGACTCGAGCAGCGCGATGACCGCGACTTCAGCATCGGGCACGCGCACGAGCGCACGACCTGAAGCGGCGTCTCCCGCGTCGAGCGACTCCGAGATCACGATCACGCGCGCCTTCGATGCGCCAATCCTCTTCGCATGTGCTGCGTCGCCGACGAAGGTGACATCGCCTTCACCGGCGCCATCGAGCGGAGCCACGCCGGTCACCGCGACATTGCCTGGGCCCTCGAGTCGACCGCCGACAAGCGCTGCCACCTCTGCGGCGTTCGTGGGTCGGGACTCTCGCGCGCTGCGTGAATCTGGCGCGCTGCGCGGCGCATGCGCAGGATCCGTTGGATCTGTGCGATCACCTTGATTGGTGCTGCAGCCGGGACCGGCTGCGGTCATGGTTTCGGCGACGCGGCAGGCGTTGACGCCGCCGCTGGAGCTGGTGGCGTCGACGGCGTCGTCGGCGTGCCGCCGTTCTTCGCCGCAAAGTCGAGGTTGAGTCGCTCGATCACGATGTTGGTGATGTCGAGCGTGGGATCGACATAGAGCGATCGCCGTGCCGAGATCTGCTGCATCATCGGTCGCGGATCACCGGACGCGAACGCGGGCGTCGCATCGTCGAGCAGCACGAGTTGAATGCCGATTTCCTTGGAGACCTGCGCGCAGGCGGCCTTCACTTCGTCATACGTCGCCTTCAAGAGCCGCTCGCTCTCGCGCTCGGTCTTGATCTTGGCGAACTCCTGATAGGCACGCAGGCGTCCGATCGCGTTCTGAGCACTCGCCTGCGCCTGCAGGAATCCCTGCGACTGCGGCGTGAAGCTCGTCTGCAACTCAAGCTGAATCATCTTCAGCTCGGCGTCGCGTTTCTGGATCTCCGCGGCCAGCTCATCGACCATCGCGTTGAGCTTGATCTCCGACGCCTTGTGCTGGTCGAGTTTGTCGTAGACGACTTCAAGATCGACGACCGCGACGGTGGTCGGCGTCGTCGGCGGTCGCATTGCCAGCGCCGTGGCAAGCGACGCGACCGCAAGCACCGCCAGCGAGGCGATGACGAGTGTGGGGTGACTGAGTTGGTTTCGCATAAGTGTCATGTTCGACTCCATTCGACGGGGAACATCTATGGCGCGATCTTGGCGCCGCCGACTGTGAAGGCGTTGTCCATCCGAGCGCGCAATTCCTCGGTGATGTCGTGAGCGGGGCTCGAGTAGAGCATGCGCCGCTGTGAGATCTGCTCCACCGCGCGCTGCGTGAGCGGCACGCGCGGATCGCCGCCGCTGAGCTGGAGATCGCCGCCCGGCTCGGCCACGATCACATAGTCGTAGCCCTTGCTCTCGGCGAGCTTCGCCGCTTCCTGCCGAATGTGACTGTAGATCTGCCGCCACATGAGACTCATCTCGCGATCGAGCTCGTTCTCTTTCAATGCGGCCCACTCCTCGGTCTCGAGTCGCTCGAGCTGCGCAGCCTCCAGTGCGGCCATCTTCTCGTTCTCCACCTTCAGCTCATTGATGGCCTTGACGAGTTCCTCGAGTCGAGCCTTCTTCGCCTTGACCTCTTCCATGATCGTCGACTGAAGGTGGCGGATGCGGATCTCCCACTCCGCCTTCTCCTGCAGCTTGTCGATGAGTTCGCCCAGATTCACGGTGGCGATGCGCGTCGAGGGCGTGGGACGCGCGGATTGCGCAGCGGTCAGCACGATGAGCGCCGCACCGAGCACGACGCCGCCGATGACGATCATCTTGAAGGGGAATCGCATGGGTGCCATTGTACGGTGCGCCGGCGGGTCCAGCGATTCGACCTGGCGCCTCCCATCGCGCGCAGCGTCCCGGCGCGGCTGCGTCAGAAGGGCAGCGCGGCGGTGAAGCTGAAGACCTGTTCGAGATCCGACTCCTGCTTGAGCAACGGCCACGCGAAGTCGAAGGCGATCGGCGCGGGTCCGAGCGCGTCGATGTACAGACGCACGCCGAACCCGACGGCCACGCGGTACCGATCGAGCGTGATGTCGTTGTCGACGGTGCCTGAATCGACGAAGAGCACACCCGAGATCATCTCACCCACGAGCGGCTGTTCATATTGCGCGCCGGCGAAGAAGAGGTACTGGCCGCCAACGGGACTGTTGTTCGGGAAGTCGGGAGCAATGATGTAGCCGACGCTCGTCGGACTGATCGTGCGGAACTCGAAGCCGCGGAAGCTGCGACCGCCGAGGTAGAAGCGCTCGTAGGTCGGCGCCGTATCCGAGAAGATGTAGCCCATCTGCGTGTTGAGTCGCAGGGTGCTCTTGCGCCCGAGGAAGTCCTCGTCGATCGTCAGGAACTGCGTGAAGCCGGCGCGGACGGCGGGATAGCTGTAGGCGCCTCCGAACGCGCCGTAGTAGCTCACGGAGAGATCGATCACATTGCCGCGCGACGGTCGGACCGGATCATTCGCCGTGTTGCGCGAGATCGCGAAGGTTCCAACAGTGAGGTTCGATGGACCGCGCTCGTTGAAGACCTCGATCGGTGTGAACGGCGAGAAGTCGTCGAGCTCGACGCGCTCGAATCGAGTGGCCACGGACGCGCGCCACAAGTCGCCGATGGTGCGCGACAGCGCCAGGTTGAGACCGATGCGCTCTTCGCTGTAGCTGCCGAGGCTGAACTCGCGCGATCGATAGAAGGCGTTCGTGGCGCCGCCGTAGTCCGACTCGAAGAGATGCGGCTCCGCGAATCCGATCGAGTAGTTGCTCACGTCGATACCGGGCGCCGCGGTGATGTTGAACGACTGTCCGGCGCCGCGGAAGGCGCGCCCCGCCATGAATTCGCCGAAGGAGAGCGGCGTATCGGCAATGTCGAAGTTGTACTGCGACAGCGAGACCTCACCGCCGAAACCCTGATCGGAGCCGATCGAGACGCCGAAGTTGAGTGAACCCGTGTTGCGTTCCTTCACCTCGACGAGCACATCGCGCACGCGCGGCTCATCCGCTTCCGGTGCCTGCGCCGTGACGCGCGTGTCGTTGAAGAGCCCGCTTCCTCGCAGGCGAATGTCGATGAAATCCGCGAGCTCGCGACCGTCGATCGGTCGACCGGGCTGAATGCGCGCCAGTCGCCGCACGACCTTGTCGCGCGTCAGCGAGTTGCCTTGAATGCGCACGAGTCCAGCGTCGTAGCTCTGGCCGGGATCGATCATCACCAGCAGGTCCACCTCCGCTGACTCGCCGACGCGGTAGTAGGTCTCCTCGATCTTCACATCGATGTAGCCCATCACGCGGTGCGCGGTCTCCAGGCTCTTCACCGTCTTCTCGAGCAGGTTGCGCTGATAGACATCGCCGGGCCGAACGACCATGAGCGAGCGCATCTGCTCGCCGCTGAAGACCTGCTGGATCGGCTCGCCGCCGGGACCCTCCAGCCGCACCGAGCGCACGCGGTACTGTCGTCCCTCGGTGAGCACGAAGACGAGCTTCGCTTCCTTCTGGTCGGGACTGAGCTCGACGCGCCGATCGACGCGCACATCGACATAGCCGCGCTCGCGATAGAACTTGTCGATCGACGCCACGTCGTCGACGATCTGCTGTTCGTCGATGTTCCCCTTCACGAAGAGAAAGAACCACGGCTTCGTCTTGATCTGCGCCTGGAGTTGCTTGGCGGGGAAGCTCGCGTTGCCGATGAACTCGATCGCGCGGATGCGGACGCGTGGACCTTCGAGGATGCGGAAAATGACCACGCCGCTCTCCCTCAGCCGCGACTCGTCGACGGTGACCTCGACGAGATAGTGGCCGCGATTACGGTAGAGCTCCTTGATGCGGAAAACCGACTGCTCCATGAGGAAGTCGTCGCGTGGTCCGCCGGCAATCAGCGGAATGGCCGCGCGAAGTTCCTGATCGGTGGCGGCAGTGTTGCCGACGGTCTGCACATCGCGCACCATCGCCTGCTCGGTGACAGTGAAGGCGATGACGACGGTGCCGTCGGCCTGCAGCGTGGCTTCGGCCGAGACCGTTTCGAAGTGACCGAGGCGATAGAGCGTTGCCACATCGGTGCGCACGGCGCCTGGGTCGTACGGCTGACCGGCGCCGAGGCGCAGATTGTTGCGGACTTCCTGCTCGGTGATGCGAGCAAGTCCTCTGATGTCGATGCGCGCGATCGGACGATCGGCGAAGGTCTCGTCCTCGATGTCACCGGCGCCCTGCGGCGCTGGTGTCGGCGCCGCCGCAATCGGCAGCGTGCACGCCGCAGCACAGAGTGAGACGAGTGCGACGATCCACGGCGTCGTCCACCGGCTCGAAGCCCGGGTCCGGCCGGGCCGAGAGCGTGTGTTGCGCAGCCGTCGCATGCGAGTCGGCGGAGGATAGCCTCGGTTGCGCCGACCTGCTACCGTGACCATCCCGTCAGCCACGCCATGTCGATGACCCTCGCTGAACTCGCCTCGCGTATCGGCGCCGAGCTCGTCGGCGACGGCGCGATCGCGATCCGGGGCGTCGCGCCGATCGACCGCGCCGAGTCTGACGAGATCTCCTTCCTCGCGAACACGCGATACACCGGATTCCTTCGCACTACGAAGGCAGCCGCGGTCATCGTCGGGCGCGAGGTCGAGTGTCCTGAGAGCCTCTCGCGCCTGATCGCGGCTGATCCCTACTTCGCGTTCCGTGAATCGCTCGTCGCACTGCACGGTTTTCGCGTGCATCCACCTCCTGCCGACAACGAAAGCGTGGGCATCAGCCCGCTGGCGGTGATCCACGCAACGGCGAACATCGGCGACGGATGCATGATCCACCCGTTCGCGGTGGTGCAGCGCGGCGCCGTGATCGGCCGCAATTGCGTGCTCTATCCCGGCGCTTCGGTCGGTGAAGAAGCGACGCTCGGCGATGGTTGCGTGCTCTTCCCGCATGCGGTCGTCTATGACCGTTGCCGCATCGGGCATCGTGTGACGATGCACGCCAACGCCGTCGTCGGCAGCGATGGCTTCGGCTACGCCACACACAAGGGCCGCCACGAGAAGATCCCGCAGACCGGGATCGTTGTGATCGAAGATGACGTCGAGATCGGCTCCGGCTGCGTCATCGAGCGCGCGGCGATGGAAGAGACGCACATCGGCGCCGGCTCGAAGCTCGCGGATCTCATCTCGATCGGACACGGCACGCGCCTGGGCCGCGGCTGCCTCATCGTGTCGCTCGTCGGCATCGCCGGCAGTGTCGAAGTCGGCGACTATGTGGCGCTCGGCGGGCAAGTCGGTGTCTCCGGTCATCTCACGATCGGCGCGGGCGCGCGCGTCGCGGGCAAGGCCGCCGTCGTCACCGACATCGCCGCCGGCGCCAGCGTCGCGGGCTCGCCGGCCATCGATCTCGACATGGCGAAGCGCAATGCGCTCGCTGGACGCGACCTCTACGGCATGGCGAAGCGCCTCAAGGCACTCGAGCGCGAAGTGACGAAACTGCAGCGAACGATCGACGAGCGCGCCGGGCGCGCGCCCGACCGCGCTGAGACCGATTCGACATCGGCACCCGGAACGAACGCATGACCACCACCACCGAACTGCTCAAGACCCCGCTTCACAAGCTGCATATCGATGCCGGCGCCACCATGGTCGACTTCGTCGGCTGGGAGATGCCGCTTCACTACGGCTCCATCATCGAGGAGCATCGGCAGACGCGAAGCAGCGGCGGCTTCTTCGATGTGAGTCACATGGGTCGCTTGCGCTTCACGGGTCGTCACGCGCGACGCTTTCTCGATCGCGTCTGCACGCGGCAGATCCTGGGCATGGAGAAGGGCGCCGTGCGCTACTCGCTCGTCTGCAACGAGCAGGGCGGCTGCCGCGACGATGTGCTCGTCTACTGCTTCGACGAAGACGACTATCTCATGGTCTGCAATGCGTCGAACCGCACGAAGCTGCTTGAGCACTTCGCGCGCGAGCGCGGCGAGATGGTCTTCAAGCTCGACGATCAGACGCGATCGACCGCGATGGTTGCCGTGCAGGGACCGAAGGTGATGGACGCCGTCTCGGCGCTGTCGCGCGAGATCCCATCGCTCAAGCGCTACCGCTTCGTCGAGAAGAGCCTCATGGTGGTGAAGCTCATCGTGAGCCGCACCGGATACACGGGCGAAGACGGCGTTGAAGTGATCCTGGGCGCCACGATGGCGCCGCTCGCGCTCAAGATGCTGCTCAAGGACAAGGGTGACGCGAGCGCCGTCATCAAGCCGTGCGGACTCGGTGCGCGTGACACGCTCCGCACCGAAGCGGGCATGCCACTCTACGGACACGAAATCTCAGAGGACCTCGATCCACTTTCGGCGGGACTCGACTTTGCGGTGAAGCTCGACAAGGGCACGGACGACGAGCGCGCCGGGCGCTTCATCGGTCAGGACGCGCTCATCGCCATCAAGGCGAAGGGCGTCACGCGCAAGCTCGTCGGAGTGGTGCTCGAAGGTCGGCGCTGTGCGCGACAGGGCATGGCGGTGATGCACGGCGACAGCGCCATCGGAAGCGTCACCAGCGGTTGCATGAGTCCGACGCTTGAGAAGCCGATCGCGATGGCGTTCGTGCCGCCGGAGTCGGCCGCGCCAGGGACTCAGTTGTTGATCGATCTCGGTCGTGAGAAGGCTGCGGCGCAGGTCGTGCCGCTGCCGTTCTACAAAGCGCCGCCGCGCTCCTGAGTCGGGGCGATGATGGAGCGACGGTTCGGTCGTCGACCGGCGGGAGCGGCGGGTTCGTCGCGACAGAATCGCTTCGGTCGATCATCATTCAGCTGCTGCTGAAGTTTGCGCAGCGCTTCGACTTCGATCTGCCGCACACGCTCGCGCGTGAGGCCGACCTCTTCGCCGATCTGCTTCAGCGTCAATGGTTCCTTGCCTTCGAGTCCGAAGCGCAGACGCAGCACGCGCGCATCGCGCTCATCGATCGACTCGAGCAGACGCATCACCATCGCGAACTCCTCGGACTGCGCCACGCTCGTCTCCGGCGGTTCGTTCCGCGTGTCCTCGAAGAGATCAGAGAGATCGACGGCCTCGCCGTCCTCATTCGACGGCACCTGACTCGGCGCGTGATACGCCTTCACGGCGCGACGAATGATCTGAAGCTTCTTGACCGGAACCTTCATCACCTTGGAGAGTTCCGGCAGCGTCGGTGGCCGGCCGAGTTCATCCTCCAGGCGACGGCTCGACTCCTTCCACCGCGCGATCAACTCGACCATGTACGCAGGGATGTGAATCGGCTGCACCGCATTGATGAGCGTGCGCTTGATCGCCTGCTTGATCCACCAACTCGCGTAGGTGCTGAAGCGTGCGCCTTGCGCCGGGTCGAAACCTTCGACCGCGCGGATGAGCCCGATGTTGCCTTCTTCGATGAGGTCAGGAAGCGGCAAGCCACGATTGGCGTAGGTCTTCGAGATCGAAATCACGAGACGCAGGTTCGACCGGATCATCCGGTCCTTCGCTTCGACATCGTTGTCGTTGATGATCCGCCACCCCAGCTCCTTCTCCTCTTCTGGAGTGAGCAGCGGGAGATCGTGAATCTCCCGCAAGTACAACTGAAGTTCGGATTGAAGCGATTGTCGCGACATGCCTCTCCCTCGCACCGCCCTCCCGAGTCGCGGAACCACGAATCGTAGAGAGCGGTTCGGCGGATTGCCACCGTGCCATCGAACAAACTTTCCGATGAGCGCCGGTTAGCATTGATATGCGGTTCATGAGGGCTCTGTGAACAACGAAGATTTGACGGAGATTCTGCGAAGCTGGGACGAGGTGCCCCGTTCGATGCAGGTGCGGATCGTGACGGCCGACGACGGAAGGCCGTTGCTGCAGCGCCGCATCGAGATGGGTGTCGTTCAAATGGAACTTTCGGGTCGGCCCGATGGGGCCCGGCCCTATGGGCTCGAGTCGATTCTTGAAGCCTTCCGGACTCGAGGTCCGTCGCCCCAGCTCTCCGATGCCGACTTGGCGGAGGCCCTTTCAGAGGCCCGGCAGTATCTGCATCGAGCGCTGGCGCTGGCCTCCTTGGCGGAAATCGATGCTGCGGGCCGAGATGCCGCACACGCGCGCGAAGTGCTCTCGATCGGCATCGGCTCCCGACGCGATCCCGATGCGCGCGCCGCCGCATCGATTCGCGCCCAGGCCATCGTGCTCTGGGTGCGCGCCGAGGTCGCGCGCGCGATGCGCGATCATGGCTCGAGCCGCGCCATCGACGCGATCGATCAAGGACTCATCGATCTCGGCGAAGCACTCGGCGGTGATCCGGGAACCGCGGCGGCGCTGCAGGGCGCGCCGGAGTTGCTTCGAGCGCTACGAGCTTCACTGGTGCTGAAGCTGCCGTCGAGTCAGCGCGAAGAGATGCGCCGCCGACTGGAGGCGGCGATCCAGGTCGAGAACTTCGAACTGGCCGCCATCCTGCGCGATGAGCTGCGACTCATGGGTCCGTAGCGAACGGCGTGGCGCAGATGGGCCGTGCGAAGCTCGCTGGAATTCCCAAGTACGCTCGACGCGTGACACTCTGGAGCGGCATCATCGGAGGTCTCTTCGCGCTGCTTGGTGCGTGCTGCGTCGTGCTTGTCGTCATCGGACTTCCGGGCGCGTGGATCATGGTGGCGATCGCGGTGGTCACCGATCTCCTCGTGGCGCCATCGGTGGGGGACGGGCAGCCATTCTTCGGTTGGCTCGCGATCGGGATCGGCGCGGGCATTGCGCTTGCGGGTGAAGTGATCGAAACGCTCGCGGCCGCGGAGGGCGCACGCCGCGGTGGTGCGACGAAGCGCGGTGCCATCGGTGCCGCGATCGGCGGCATCATCGGTGCGCTCGCGGGCACCATCCTCATCCCGGTGCCATTGGTTGGATCGCTGATCGGCGCCGCGCTCGGTGCCGTCGCCGGCGCCGTCATCGGCGAAGTCTCGCGCGACGGCGTTCGACTGCGCGACACGGCCAAGCCCGCGACCGGCGCCGCGATCGGAAAGGTGCTGGGCACGATCGCGAAGATTCCCTGCGTCGTCGTCGTCTGGCTCATGCTCACGGTTGCCGCGGTCCATCATGTCTCGGGAATCACCCCGGACGGCGCTTCGTCCGATGTGATCAAGACTCCCTGATGATCACGGTCGCGCTGGCGAGTTCGACCAGATCACGGGCATCGATCGCCTGCTCGTCGAGTGCGAACCGAACGATCATCGGCGGCGCGTGGGGAATCCAAGCGAGCGACGCGCGGCCGTCATCATGGGCATGCCAGCGACCGAGTGCGACGGGCTCGACTTCGCCTCGTCCACCGTCAAGTGTCATGCGTTCGGCGAGCGACAGATAGAGGGCCCGATGCTCCGGCAGCGGCACCAACCTAGCCGTTGCGCCCAAGTCCAGATCGGTCGGCCGTAACAGCATGCGCCAAGCGATCGCGCATCGCTGCTCCGGTTCCGGGTGCGCCATCGTTGAGAGCAGCAGATCGAAGTGAGCGCCGTGGCGCGGATCAGCGTGCCGCAGCAGCGCCATCGGTCGTGGACCGTCGCTCATGCGGGTATCATCGCCGCCCCACTCAAGGAGAGACCATGATTCGCGCAGGGAACCGGATTCGGTCATCGCTGAGGCTTGCACCGGCGGTGGTCAGCGTGCTGCTGACGGCGTGCCAGAGTGTGCCACCGGTCGAGCCATCGGTGGCGCAAGCGCACCATCTCAACAACTATGGCCGCAATCAGGAAGCGGCGGATCGACTGCAGCCGATCATCGACGCGACGCCCGGGGTGTGGTCGGTGGAGTACGAGTTTGGTCGCGCGCAGCTCGGCCTGGGCAACTACGAACAAGCGCGGCGCTCGCTGGAGCGTGCGAACGCCCGCGTGCCGCGGAACATCGATGTCATCTTCGCGCTCGCGGACACATACACGGCGCAGAAGGACACATCGAAGCTCTATGAGCTGCTTCGCAACGCCGGCACGCAACTGCGTTCGAGCGAGGCCTGGATCCGGCTGGCGAAAGCCGCCGATGAGCTCGGTGATCCCGACACTGCCATGGAGGCGATCAACGCCGCGATCGAGGTTGATGACGGATTCGATGTGCGACGCGGGACCGAGTGTTACTTCGTGGCGAGCCAGCTCGAAGCGAAGTACGGCACCGCGGACGCGTCGCTGCGTCGACTTCGTCAGGCCTATGGCGTGAATTCGGAGGACCCGCATGTGCGGCTCGCGCTCGAAGAGGCCGGCGTGCCGCTCAATGCGCGCGCATCGCTGCCGCCGGGACCGTGATGGCGCGTCGACCCTCGGCGGAACCGGGTCGCTGGAGCGGTCTCGCCCAACTCGTGGGCGATCCGGTGCGATTGCGTGTCATTCGCCTGCTCGAACGCGAAGAGCTCGGCGTCGGCGAGCTGGCGCGCATCCTCCAGCTGCCGCAGAGCACCGTCAGTCGCCACCTGAAGGCGCTGCTCGACGCGTCGTGGGTCGAGCGCCGCAATCAGGGCACGGCCGGGCTCTATCGCGTCGAACCCGCGCGCCTCGATGAGACGGCTGCCTCGCTCTGGGCCATCGCGCGCAAGCAGGTCGATGCCGCGCAGGCGACCTCTGACGAAGCGCGGCTCGCGGCGCTGCTCGCGGATCGCCGCACCGATTCGCGTGCCTTCTTCGGTCGCGTCGGCGGTGAGTGGAACGCACTACGACGCGAACTCTTCGGCACCGCGTTCGCATCGGAGGCGATGTTGTCGCTGCTCGATCCCGCCTGGACCGTCGCCGATCTCGGTTGCGGCACCGGTGATGTCGCGGAGCAGCTCGCGCCACTCGTGAAGCGCGTGATCGCCGTCGATCGCGAGCCGTTGATGATCGACGCGGGCAGGAAGCGTCTCGCCGCGCATCGGAATGTGCTCTTCCGCTTGGGCGAATTGATCAAGTTGCCGATTCGAGCTGGCGAGATCGACGCGGCGGTGATGATGCTCGTGCTTCATCACCTTCCGAAGCCGGAGGAGGCGCTGCGCGAAGCCGCCCGCGCACTCACGCCCGGCGGTCGCGTGCTCGTCGTCGATATGGTGCGACATGATCGCGAGCTCTATGCGCGCACGATGGGGCACCAGCACCTTGGGTTCGAAGAGAGCGACGGTCGCGCCTGGGCGCGCCACGCATCGCTCTCGCTCGCGCGATGGCGCACGCTGCATCCCGCCGCCGATGCAAAGGGCCCCGGGCTCTTTGCGGCGCTCTTCACGCGATCGGCCTCGCAGCGAACGGCGCCGTGATCCTGCGGCGCCGGCAGCCCTCCTGATCGCGCGGGATCAGTTGCCGTCCTTGACCTCGTACTCGGCGTCGATCACATCGTCCTTGCCGCGGCGCTCGCCCTGAGCCTTTGCGTCACCGCCCGCCGCGCCTGTCGCGCCACCTGCGCTCGACTCGCTCGCCACTCGACCCAGTTCGCTTGCGGCATCGGTCAGCGTCTTCAGTGCAGCATTGATCGCCGCCTGCTCGTCGCCCTTGAGTGCGCTCTCGAGATTCGACACGGCGCTTTCGATCTTGCCGCGCGTCTCCGCGGGCACCTTCTCACCGAGCTCCTCGAGCGTCTTGCGCGTCTGGTACGCGATGGACTCCGCCTGATTCTTGAGATCAACGAGCTCGCGCCGCGACTTGTCGCCGGCGGCGTTCGCCTCCGCTTCCTTGCGCATCCGCTCGACTTCGTCCTTCGAAAGCCCGCTCGATCCCGTGATCTTGATCTCCTGCTTCTTGCCGGTCGCCTTCTCCGTAGCCGCGACATTGAGAATGCCGTTGGCATCGATCGCGAACTCGACCTCGATCTGCGGCACGCCGCGCGGGGCGGTCGCGATGCCCGTCAAGTCGAACTTGCCAAGCGTGCGATTGTCGTTGGCGAAATCTCGCTCGCCCTGCAGCACATGGATCGTGACCGAACCTTGGTTGTCGCTGGCGGTCGAGAAGACTTCCTTCTTGCTCGCAGGAATCGTCGTGTTGCGTTCGATCAACTTCGTCATCACGCCGCCGAGCGTCTCGACACCGAGTGAGAGCGGAGTCACATCGAGCAGCAGCACGTCCTTCACATCGCCGGTGAGCACGGCGCCCTGGATCGCCGCACCGATCGCGACCACTTCGTCTGGGTTGATGCTGCGATCGAGCTCCTGCGTCTGGAAGATCTCCTTCGCGATCTCCTGCACCTTCGGGATGCGAATCGATCCGCCGACCATGACCACTTCCTGAACATCCTTCGGCGTGAGCTTCGCGTCCTTGAGCGCCTGCTGGCATGGTCCGCGGAGCCGCGCGAAGAGATCGGCGCACTTCTGCTCGAACGCGGCGCGCGTCACCGTCACCTGAAGGTGCTTCGGGCCGTTCTGATCCGCGGTGATGAAGGGGAGATTGACCGTCGTCTCGAGTTGGGTCGAGAGCTCGATCTTCGCCTTCTCCGCCGCTTCCTTGAGTCGTTGCAGCGCCATCGCATCGCTGCGGACGTCGATGCCTTCCTTCTTGCGGAACTCCTCCGCGAGATGATCGATGAGTCGCTGATCGAAGTCGTCGCCACCGAGGTGGCCGTCGCCGTTCGTCGAGAGCACCTCGAAGACGCCGTCGCCGACATCGAGGATCGAGACATCGAATGTGCCGCCACCGAGATCGAAGACGGCGATGCGCGCGTTCTTCTTCTTCTCGAGTCCATAGGCGAGCGCGGCCGCCGTCGGCTCGTTGATGATGCGCTCCACCTTGAGCCCAGCAATCTCGCCCGCGTCCTTCGTCGCCTGACGCTGACTGTCGTTGAAGTAGGCGGGCACCGTGATAACGGCGCGATCGACCTTCTCGCCCAGATAGTCCTCCGCGGTCTTCTTCAGATCCTGGAGGATCATGGCGCTGATCTCAGGCGGCGTGAGGTCCTTGCCGCGGATGTTCACTCGGACCAGTTCCTCGGCGCCGCCGATCACCTGGTACGGAACGAGCTTCTCTTCGCTCTCGACCTCGTCGTGTCGACGCCCCATGAAGCGCTTGATCGAGAAGACGGTGTTCTTCGGGTTCGTGACCTGCTGATGGCGCGCGGGCTGACCGACCAGTCGTTCACCCTTGTCGGTGAATCCAACGACGCTGGGCGTGGTCCGGCTGCCGGAAGAGTTGATGAGTACCTTCGGCTGCCCGCCCTCCATGATCGCGACGCAGGAGTTCGTGGTGCCGAGGTCGATGCCGATGATCTTGCTTGACATGCTGTTCCCCATTGCAAGGCGGATGCCACGCAGGGAAGGGGCGCGCGTGGGCTCAGGAAGCATCTGACACGGGCTTCAGAGGCTGTTTCCGCAGAGGCGAGCCACGGCTGACCCCGCGGCAAACCGTGCGCGCGGACCAGTCTGCCGTTCTGGCACATCGCTCCCGGGGATTTCGAATTCGGATGCGATCGCTGGCTTCGACCGTCAGTCTCCCGTGAGCGACTTCCAGATCGAAAGGTAGAGCGCCACCTGAGCGCTCGGCGGAAGGTCGCCGTCCGGAAGTACGGTGCCGACAAACTCAGTGCGGTCCTGCCACCACGAAATCGAGAGGTCACCGTGAACGCGATTGGCGCCGGATCCGTGGTTGAAGTCAGACTTCGTGCGCAGACCATCCGTGATCAAGATCGTCGACCACGGCTGATCGATGCGGCGCCGCCTGTTGGTCGCAACATCCACATCCCCGCGGTAGTGGTAGTTCATGTAGCGGCGCGGCCCCCCGAGTGCGAAGCCCGAGCCGAGATCCTCAACATCATGTTCCCCGCGGTGACTGGGGCAGAAGAAGCAGCGATCACAATCGACATATCCACCCGCGCGTGTGGAGAGCCAACCCAGTCCTTCCCAGCGATCAGGAATGGTTTCGAGTGCGCCGATCGTTGCCGCCATCATCTCTTGCGGCTTGTTCACGGCGAGTGAACCGAAGAAGCTCGGCGGAAGGAAGTCGCGATAGTCCTTCGCGTAGAGCGAGAGACCGTTACCGAGACCGTACTGATTGCTCGCGCAACCCAAGCGCTGAGCCGTTTCGCGTGCCGCGCTGAGTGCGGGCGTCAGCAATCCGATGAGGATCGCGACGATCGCCAGCGTGACGAGAAGTTCAACCAGAGTGAATGCGCGGCGCGCCATGCGGACGCGTCGACGCCTTCTGGCGGACATGTCTAGGCAGATTTCCATTACTCACTGCTCACGGGCCGGACTACGAGTCGGTCTACGAGCCAGTCCACAGGCCCAACGAAGCCTCCACCCTCACGACACTCCCCTCGATGAGCATCGTACCTTGTCCGAAAACATGCCACCACTCTTCGCTTCCGCCAGCAAATTGTGTACCGTCGGCTGAGGTTTCTCGCCGAAAGCCGTAACATCTTCCTTTGCCGATCGCAGAGAGCGTGGGCTGAGGGCGCGGCGTGGAGGTCAACTCGAGGGCCCTTCCTTGGATCCGCTGGAGCAGGACGACTGGAGTCTCATGCGGCGCGTCGCGACCGGCGAAGAGGCTGCCGTTGCAGCCCTCTACGACCGATTCGGCGCTCTCGTCTACAAGGCTTCGCGGCAGGTGCTCAATTCGCGCGTTGAGGCAGAGGATGCGGTTCAGGAGATCTTCATCCGCCTCTGGCGGACCGCAGACCGCTTCGATCCTCGTCGAGCCAGGCTCGTGACGTGGGTCATGCTCATTGCGCGGCGTCACCTGATCGACCGGTTGCGGCGCAAGAGCGCTCGGCCCGAGCAGCTGGGCCTTGAGTCGCGGCCAGAGGGTGCGAACGTGGCTGCTGCGGAGGAGCCGCCGCCGCCCGCGCTGGACACATCACCGAAGCTTCGAGAGCGACTCCGCGAACTGCCTGAACTCCAGCGTGAAGTGATCGAACGAGCCTATCTCCAGGGTTTCACGCTCCGGGAGGTGAGCCAGCAACTGAACGCGCCATTGGGAACCGTGAAGTCGGCATTGAGCCGAGGGCTTCAACGGCTGCGCGAGCGTATGGGGTCCGAGAAGGCACTATGACGGCACTCGTTCCCACCTGGTTCCTTGGCAGCGGCAAAGCAGCCAACTTCGCCCGAGGTCGCACGAGCGAGGGCCGATCTCGGCCTGTTGCCATCTTGAGTTCTTGGGGAACCGAAGCTGGCCCTGAGCGAATAGGCGGCTGCGTTCGCAGGAGCTTCGGATCGTCCGTTGTTGGTGCTGACGAATTGGACTCTCCGGGCACACTGGAGAGGATCACCCGAGCTGCATTGTTCCTGCGTTCGCAACCGTCGCGTTTCCAGCGACAGTGGAGAATGATCGGATGAGTTCCCCGGAGTCCATCTCGCGCGAAGAATTGCTGGAGCTTGCTCGGCTTGAGGCGCATGGTGCCTTGGATGAAGTCGACAGCGAGCGATTGAACAGGCTGTTCCATCTCGCTTCAGCGGTGCTGCAATCGGAGATCCGGGCGCTGCAGGCGTCGATCTGCGCAGACGAGGTGCTGCTGTCCGACGAGGAGCCGGCGACACGGCTGCGTGGTGTCACGCTGATGCGCGTCCGCGATGAGAACACCGCTGAGCAAGCGGCGCTTGCACCGATCGCGAGCATCGGACCCCGCAGGCCAGGACTGCACGGCCTGAACCCGGAGCGGGAGATCGAGCTCGTGGAGCTGCGAGTGGGGATCGAGTCCACCAGGCAGGATGCGACACGATGGAATCGCACGGCCGTGATGTGGCGTGCCGCCAGCATCGTCCTCGGCGCACTGCTGCTCGTCAGTCTCTACTACAACCTCGCGTCGAACTTCTATGCGGTGAGGATCGGGCAACTGGCGCTCGACGCCAACGCTCGCGAGACGCTCATGCGGGAGATTGGCCCGACCTACCGCGACTTCACCGACGCCGGCTGCCTGGTCCGCGGGCTCGCATCATCCGAGCGAGGATTCAGCGGATCCGCGACTGTCTATGTGAATCGCCGAAGTGGCGAGGCGATGGTCGTTGCATTCGGACTGCCCGAGGAGGCGCGATTCACGGTGCGAGTCATCGGCGACGATGGCGTTGTGACCGAGTTCGGAACGCTGACCGCCAGTGGTCACGCGACGGTGCTTCGACTCGAGGGCGGCGACGCTTCACAACTGGCGTTCGCTCGCTGGGAGATCGTCGACCAGAGCGGCGTCGTGGTGCTGCGGACCTGACGGTCCGCGCATTCGTCTTCAACTCAATCAGTCGGTACCGGCGCGCCGGAGCCACTCCGCTTCGAATGGCGCAAGCTCCTGGGCGAGTCGTTCACGCTCGTCACTGCTGCGGCGCCCTCGCGAAGGGTCCTTCCACAACTCGGGACCGGCAAGTTGGGCGTCGAGTGCGCGGATCTTTGACTCCAGCGACTCGATGCGCTTCTCGAGCGTGCCCTGATCAAGGCGCGCGAGCGCAGCGGAGGGACGGCTTGTCGAAGACGGCGTTGTACCGCTCGCAGCTCGGACGTTCGCTCCCGTCTTCTTCGGGTCAGCGTTCGTGTTCGTGCTCGACGACGCGTTCTTCGTCTTCTCTCCGCGTGCACGCTCGATGGTCCGTGACTCTGCAGGGCTCGGTGTGCCAGCGGTCTCGAGGAACTCGGCCACATCGCCGGTGATGCTTCTCCAGCCGCCGCGACCATCGAGCACGAGCAGCCGATCGCAGATGTTCGCAAGCAGCGCGCGATCGTGACTGATGAGGATGATCGTGCCGCTGAAGCCGCCATCGTCAGGATCGTTCGCGAGTGCCGCTTCGAGGCGCTCGGTGCTCGGGATGTCGAGATGGTTCGTCGGCTCGTCGAGAATGATGAGGTTCTTCGAGCTCGCCACGAGTCCGGCGATCACGGCGCGGCTTCGCTCGCCGCCGGAGAGTGTCGAGAGAATCTTGTCCTGATCGCGACCGGTGAAGAGGAACGCGCCCGCGAGATCGCGCGCCTGCTGTTCGCTGGCGCGAGCGCCGCCGTCTTCGCCCACGATGACCGACTGCAGGTATTCCCAGACCGAGAGCGAGAGATCGATGTGCTCCTGGGTCTGGCGAAACCACGAAGTGCGCAGTTGCGGGCTGGTGCGCAGGTCGCCGGAATCGAGCGGTTCCTCGCCGAGCAGGCAGCGCACGAGCGTGGTCTTGCCCGCACCGTTCGGTCCGACGATGCCGATCCGCTCGCCTGGAGTGATCGCCAGTTCGAGATCGTCGAAGAGATGCAGTTCACCGAAGGCCTTGTTCAGGCCGGTGCCGACCAGCACATGGTCACCGACGCGGGGTGCAGGCGGCAGGCGAAACTCGAAGACCTCGAGTTCGTTCGGAGTACCGATGAGGCTGTCGCTTCGGAATCGCTCGAGTCGCGTCTGTCGACCGCGCGCCTGCTTCGCGCGTTGTCCCGCCTTGTAGCGGCGGATGAAGGCTTCCTCGCGGCGAATGTGGCCGAGTTGTTTCTGGTGGGCGCGCACCTGCGCCAATTGGCGCTCGGCGCGGAGCGCACGGTACTGCTCGTAGTTCCCGGGGTAGTCCTGGAGCGTGCCGCCTTCGACTTCTTCGATGCGATGCACGACGCGGTCGAGCAGCCAACGATCATGGCTGACGAGAATCACGGCGCCGCGGAACTCGTCCGCCAGGAACGTCTCGAGCCACCGTCGGCCCTCGATGTCAAGGTGATTCGTCGGCTCGTCGAGCAGCAGAAGATCGGGGCTCTCGAGCAGCAATCGCGCGAGTGCGAGTCGTCCGCGCTGACCGCCCGAGAGCGTGGCGACGCGCTGATCGAACTGCGCGTCGACGAATCCAACACCGTGAAGCGCCGCTTCGACGCGGTGCGCCACGGCGTATCCGCCCGCGGCCTCGCGCCGATGTTCGAGCGTCATCTGCTTCCTGAGAAGCGAATCGAGTTCGTCGCCCTGCGCCGTCACCATGGCATCGAAGACGCGATCGAGGTCGCGCTCGATGGTCATGAGCTCCGCGAAGGCCGCCTCTGCGGTGGAGCGCACGGTTGCTTCGGGGTCGATGGTGGGGTGCTGATGGAGATAGCCGATTCGGCGACCGCGCTCGATCTGCACGGAGCCCGAATCCGCAGCAAGATCACCCGCCATGATGCGAAGCAGCGTGCTCTTGCCCTGGCCGTTGCGACCGACCAATCCGATGCGCTCGCTCGGCTCCACCGAGAGCGTCGCGCCGTCGAGCACCACATGGGTGCCATGCGCGAGACGGATGTCGGTGAGGGAAACGAGCGCCATTCCGCGATCCTACGCGGCGTTGCGAAGTGGCGCGGCGATGACGATGATGCGCGGATGATCGCACTCGAGTCCACGTCCCGTCGCCGGCGCGGTGCTGCGTCCGTGGCGCTCATCGCCTGCGTCGGCTTTGGCGGCTGCACTGATTCCTTCCGAGTCGAGGCGCCGTATGACTGGGTGTGGGAGCAGTCGATGGAAGCGCTCACCGCGCAGGGATTCGAGATGGTGGTCGTGCAGGATGATGCGCGACTGATCCCCGCGAGCAGCGCCGCGACCGGTCGCGCGTGGTTCCTTGGTGTGCCGACCGACTCTGCAGGCGTTGCCGCGCCGCGCATCGTCTCGATCACCATCGAGCCGGTGCAGCCGCCTGAGTCGGCGTGGCGCACCATCACCGTCAACGCGGAGGATCGGAGTTGGGTCGCGCGCGGCAATCTGCCCGACCCTGACATGCGCAATCGCGTCACATGGATTCTGCGTCAGGCGCTCGAGGCGCCGGGCACGGAGCCGGCCGACGGAAACGATCGATAGGACGCTCCTCCAATGATGCCCGAAGTCTGGCTGAACGGCGGATTCGTCCCGGCGGTCGAGGCGCGCGTGCCCGTCTTCGACGCCGGATTGCAGCATGGCATCGGTCTCTTCGAGACGATGCTCGTTCGCAACGGGCGCGTCTTTCGGGTAGATGCGCATCTGCGCCGACTCGCAGAGAGCGCGAAGTCGCTGGCGCTCATTCCGAATCTGGCCGTCCAGCGGCTCGCTGATGCGACGCGCGAGACCGTCGCGCGAAGCGGACTGCGCGACGCGCGCGTGCGCCTCACGCTCACCGGCGGTTCGCTCAACCTGCTGGCTCGCGAACATCGACCACCGCCTGTCTTTACCACGATGATCGTGGCGCAGCCGCGCGTGCACTTCAAGGAGGCCGCGTACGAGCGCGGCGTGCGCGTGCAGATCGCCGAGCCGCGCCTCAATCCGACAGACCCGATGGGCGGGCACAAGACGATCAACTACTGGCAGCGGCTCTCCGTGCTGCATGCAGCCGGCGCTGCCGGCATGGACGAGGCGCTTTGGTTCACGACCGGAGGACGCTTGGTTGGCGCGTGCGTGGGCAATGCGTTCGTGGTGCGCGACGGCGTGCTGCTCACGCCGCCTGCGCGAAGCGAGGTCGACGGACACCCGGTGTTGCCCGGCATCACACGAGCGGCCGTGCTGGAGCTTGCGAAGCGAGAGGGCGTGGAGTTCGACGAGCAGCACTTGACGCTGCCGGAAGTGCTTGCGTCGGACGAGCTATTTCTCACGAATTCAACATGGGGAATTCTGCCGGTCGCATCGATCGAGGGACAGGACATCGGCGCAGGTGCACCAGGGGCTCTCGCCATTCGCTTCCGTGCACTGCTTACGGATCTGATCGACGCGGAGACACGCGAATCACCGTAGGGTCGTTGCGCGAACGAATGATCCCGAGTCGCGCGAGCCACCCCCAGATCCATGCCACGACCAAGGCGGCGAAGGTGAGCGCCACCGCACCCAGCAGCGCAAGCACCAGGAGCGCGAAGATCGGGATGGCCATGAGCACCGTCGCGGCGATCCAGAGCCATCGCTCCAAGCCGCCTCCGCGGCCGGCTCCGCGCCATGCGGCTCGCCCCTCGGCGGCGCTCGACCCGAGTTGCACCCAGAGTTCGCGACTGAACCCCATCGCCGCAGTCTAGATCGATCGCCTGTGGACAAGTTGCCGTCGGTTGGCAGAGTCCATCGCTTCCATGTTCCATGTCGGCGGACTACAACTGAGACAGGAGGTGGTGTGGCCATGGAAGGCAAGGCGAGCGATCAGGCAGGCACGCAGGCGCGCTTCGTGCACCTACACCTGCACAGCGAGTACAGCCTGCTCGACGGGGGCAATCGATTCGTCTCGCTTGTCGAGCGAGTGAAGGCGCTCGGCATGGACGCGGTCGCTGTCACCGACCACGGCAATCTCCACGGTGCCGTTGAGTTTCACGACACCGCGCGGAAGGCCGGCATCAAGCCGATTCTTGGCATCGAGGCGTATGTGGCGCCGGGCGATCGGCGCGATCGCACGCACACAGGCATCGCCGATGGTGGATTCCATCTGGTGCTGCTCGCGGAAACGCTCGAGGGCTGGCGTCATCTGCTGAAGCTCTCAAGCGACGCGTTTCTCAACGGCTTCTATTACAAGCCGCGCATGGACAAGACCACGCTTGCGGAGCGTCGTCGAGGTCTCATCGCGATCAACGGCCACCTCGGCAGTTCGATCGCGCACCATCTGCAGCTGCTCGTGAAGAGCGGTGACGAAGCGCACTGGCGAGCGGCACTCGACGAGGCGCGCTGGCACGCCGAGTGCTTCGCCGCCAACGAGCGCGGCGAGCCGTGCTTCTTCGTGGAACTGCAGCGTCATGTGCCGGAACAGGAAGCGATCAATCCGCATCTCATCCGGCTGGCGCGCGAGCTCGACCTTCCGATCGTCTGTGACAACGACGCGCACTTCCTCAGGCGCGAAGACCATGACGTTCACGACACGCTCTTCTGCATCTCGCTGCAGCGACAGAAGGACGAAGTCGATCGCATCCGCTACAGCCCGGAGCTCTACGTCAAGAGTCCGGAGGAGATGGCGGCGCTCTTCCACGATCTTCCGGAGGCGATCGAGAACACGCTGCGCATTGCGGAGCGCTGCAACGTGGAGCTGCCGCGCGGCGCGAATCACGCGCCGATCGTGAAGGTGAAGCGACCCGCGCGACTCGACGACTACGACGGCGGCGATCTCACGGAGTGGTTCAAGCGCGTCTGCTGCGCGGTCGAGCTTCATCCCTTCGACGCGACGCGCGATCCCGAGAATCCGACTGAACTTGAGCAGGGATGCGATGCTGCGCTGCGGCTGCTCTGCGAAGCGGGACTGATCTGGCGCTACGGTCCGCAGGGCGTGAGCGACGCGATCCGCGCACGACTGGAGCGCGAACTCGGCGTCGTCTCAGGGAAGGGCATCAGCGCGTACTTCCTGATCGTCTGGGACTTTGTGAATTGGGCGAGGCAGCAGGGCATTCCGGCGACGGCGCGCGGCTCGGGCGTGGGCACGATGATCGGCTTCGTGCTCGGCCTGTCGAATGCGTGTCCAGAGCGATACGGCCTGCTCTTCGAGCGATTCACCGATCCCGATCGATCCGAGTATCCCGACATCGACATCGATATCTGCCAGGACGGGCGTGCGCGCGTGCTCGACTATGTGCGCGGCAAGTACGGCCATGTGGCGCAGATCGCGACCTTCGGGCGATTGAAGGCGAAGGCGGCCATCAAGGATGTGGCGCGCGTCATGGGCTTCTCGCCGAGTGATGGCCAGCGGCTCGCGAATCTCGTTCCTGCCGAGCTGCACATCACGATCACGGACGCGCTCGCGAAGGAACCGGAGCTGCGCAAGCTCTACGAGAGCGACGAGCGCACGAAGCGCGTGATCGACACGGCGCGAGCGCTCGAGGACCACGCGCGCAGCGCGGGCATCCACGCGGCAGGTGTGGTCATCGCCACGCGCCCGCTCGACGACATCGTGCCATTGGGCCGACCCGCAGGCGGCGGCGACGAAGTCGTCACGCAGTGGGATGGGCCGACCTGCGAGTCGGTGGGCCTGCTGAAGATGGACTTCCTCGGCTTGCGCACGCTCAGCACCATCGAGCGTGCGAAGTCGCTTGTGCGTGAGGCATTCGACGACGAAACGGTGTGGCGCGCCGTGGGGCGCGATCGTGCGGCTGAGCATGAGGCAGCCGAAGCGCGCGCGGCGGAATCAGCGGGTCCCGGAACGGAGCGCGGCGATCCAGGCGGCGCGATTTCGCACCCGTTGGATCTCGACCGCCTTTCGTTCGACGATCAACGCGTCTTCGCGCTCTTTCGCCGCGGCGAAACGCAGGGTGTCTTCCAGTTCGAGTCCGGCGGCATGCGCAAGGTGCTCGTCGACACGCAGCCTGATGCGCTGAACGATCTCATTGCGGCCAACGCGCTCTTCCGGCCGGGGCCGATGGACCTGATCCCGGAGTACGCCGCGCGCAAGCACGGTCGCTCGCTCGTGCCGCGCGTGCATGAGGTGGTCGACGCGATCACGCGCGAGACCTACGGCATCATGATCTATCAGGAGCAGGTGATGCAGGTGCTGCATCAGCTTGGCGGTGTTCCGCTCCGCGCTGCGTACACGATCATCAAGGCGATCTCGAAGAAGAAGCAGGAGACGATCGAGAAGGCGCGCGGCGATTTCGTGCGCGGCGCCGGTGAGCGAGGCGTTTCGTCCTCGCAGGCGCGCGAGCTCTTCGACCTCATCGTGAAGTTCGCGGGCTACGGCTTCAACAAGAGCCACTCGACGGGCTACGCGATCATTGCGTACCAGACGGCGTATCTGAAGACCTACTTTCCGGCGCAGTACATGGCGGCGGTGCTTTCGTTCGAGAGCCAGGCGCGCAAGGTCGACGAGTGGGCCGTCTATCTCGAAGAGTGTCGACGCGTGCCGTTCGCCGATCACACGCCGGCGAAGCCGCATTTGGGCGTCGATGTGAAGCCGCCGGACATCAATCTCTCGAAGGCGGATTTCGCCGTGGTCTTTGCGCCGACGGAGGTGCGCGATCCGCTGCACGGCCACATTCGTTTCGGTCTGCAGGCGATCAAGGGCGCGGGCGAATCCGCCATTCGCGCGATCATGACCGTGCGTGAGCAGTCGGGCGCATTTCAGGATCTCTTCGACTTCTGTTCACGCGTGGATCTGCGCAGCGTGAACAAGTCGACGATCGAACGACTCGTCTCCGCCGGTGCATTCGACGGACTGCACGGCGTCGAGGCGCGCGCCGCACTCGTGGCCACGATTCCCGACGCGATGTCATGGGGCACCTCGCAGGCGAAGGATCGGCGCGACGGCCAGCTCAGCCTGCTCGGGGACTTTGAAGAAGCGGACGCCGCGAGTTCCACCGATGCGGCGACGATGACACTGCGCAAAGTCGACGCATGGGATCGTCTCACCGCACTGCAGAAGGAACGCGAGAGTCTCGGCTTCCATGTGAGCGGTCATCCGCTTGATGAACACCGCCGGCTCATCGAGCGCTTCTGCAACGCGGACACGGTGTCGCTCACCGAGCTGCCGGAGAACGCGCCGGTCGTGATCGCGGGCATCGTCACGCGCGTGCACCAGACATTCAGCAAGGGCGGGCGCGAACCTGGCCAGAAGATGGCAATGATGACGCTCGCCGATCGCGCGGGCGTCGTCGATGGCGTCTGCTTCAGCGAGGTCTTCGCGCGGCATGGCGAGCTGCTCGTCAACGATCGACTCGTGGTCGTCGCGGGTTTCGTTGATCGCCGTCGCGCGGAGCCCGCCATTCGCGTCGATCGCATCATCCCGATGGAGCACGCGGTCGCTCATCTGGGCATGGGCCTCGACATTCACCTTCGATTGCCGTCGGCTGAAGCCGGCGCAACCGGCGAAACCGGCGAAACCGGCAACGAGATTCGATTGTTCGACCCGATGCTCGAGATGATCGCGGGCCATCTCAAGCAGGCGGCAGGCACCTTCGCAGCGACGCGCGGTCGTCCTGTCGAGGTGCAATTCCAACTCGAGGTCGATGGTTGGATCGCAGTGCTGGCGGCACCCGCGCTGCGCGTCGTGCCCGAGACGGCGCTCTTGCGTCGACTGCAGGAGACGATCGGCGCGAAGGGCGCCGTGCGCGTGCGCGGCGGATGGTTGCCGACGCGACCGGAACCGAGATGGGGACGCGATCGCGCGAAGGACCTCGCCGGCGCCGAGTCGTAGCGAGCCGCGCACCGTCGGAGTGCGCACCAGCCGAGCGGAACGCGCGCTCCATGCGCGCTACGGGCAGAGCCGTCGAACGACCCATCCGCCGAGTGTTGGCGTGCGCTGGTATCGGATGCGGTCGTGCAGTCGATGCGGATCGCCTTGCCAGAACTCGATCACATCGAAGCTCACGCGATATCCACCCCAGTGCGGTGGCCTCGGCACTTCGGCGTCCTTGAAGTGCACCTTCGCTTCCTCCACACGACGAACGAGTTCGGCACGATTCGCGACGGGACGGCTCTGCTCGCTCGCCCACGCGCTCAACTGGCTCTCGCGCGGCCGACTCGCCCAGTACTCATCGTTCTCCATGACGCTGGTGTGCGTGACATGGCCCTCTACGCGCACCTGCCGCTCAAGCAGATCCCAGTGGAAGAGCAGGGCGACGCGCGGGTTGATCTCGAGCGCTTCACCCTTGCGGCTGTTGCGATTCGTAAAAAAGACGGCACCCGACGCATCGAAGCCGCGCAGCAAGAGGATCCGCGCCGTGGGCGCGCCGTGCGAGTCCACGGTGGCGACGGTCATCGCGTTCGGATTGGGCATCGGCAGACGCAGCGCATCCTCGTACCACTGCAGAAACGCGGCGATCGGATCCTCCGGTGGCCGTTCGAAATTGAGTGCCGTCGGCGTGAAGTCAAGCTTCTGGCGAGGTCCTGCAAGCGGTCGCTCCGTCAACATGGCGCTACTCCTGAGCAGGGGGCTGGTCGAATCCGAATTCGCGCATCCAACGATCGACGGATTCGGGAGAGAGGGGTTCGTCTTTCTGACTTCGGCCGGCGCCGCCGACAACGGCGCCGCGTGTTCGCGCGCTGGAACGCTTCGCATCGGTGGCGAGGCGCTCGAGAAAACTCTCGGCGCGCATCGGTCGACATCCGAGCCGACCCGTGCGTTCGATCACACCGCGATCATTCGAGACGACGGTGATGCGGCGGGCAAAACTCGAGTGCTGCGCGAGTTCCACAATGACATCATCGGCGCTGCGTGAGCCAGTCATGCGAAGCACGATGTCGAGCGAAGAGAACGGCGTCCGCTCGCCGGGCACGCCACCATCGCAGACCAGGCGCACCCAGTCACCGCGCCAGCGACTTCGCGCAACGAGCTCGGCCAGCGCCGTTTCATCAGGACCCGCAAGTTCCGGCGGCAGAACCCCGGTCACATGAAGCACATTCACCACATCCACGAGGAGCGGCATGTGGAGAGCCTAGGTCAGGGCCGCGGGAAGCACCGGCTTGCCCTTGGCCGCCGATTCCGGTCTAATCCGGGGCTCGTGATGGGGCTGTCTCCGGACCCGGGTGGGTCCGCTCCCCGTTTCCCGCTGAAGGAAGCCCGCGCAATGGCGATCCGTATCAAGTCCCGTACTGGCGAAACCATCGAGCAGATGCTCCGTCGATTCAAGAAGCTCTGCGAGAAGGAGGGCCTCACGAAGGACGTGAAGAAGCGTCAGTACTACGAGAAGCCTTCCGAGCGGCGCCGACGAGAGATGCGCAAGACCTCGACGCGAGGTCTGCGTCCGATGGGTCCGCGCGGTGCAAGTGGCCCTGGCGGTCCCGGCGGCTCCGGAGGCTCCGGAGGTTCGCGCGGTCCCGGTGGACCGGGTGGCTACGGTGGCGGCGGTGGCTACGGTGGCGGCGGCGGCGGCCGAAGCCGAGAGGCGTGATCCGGCGACGAACGACGAATGATGAGACGGGGGCGAGTGATGCTGCCGAGCAGTTCGCTCTCGATGCCGCGCGCCTCGCATCGGAGCTGAAGTGCTCCGATGTCACGGTGCTCGACTTGCGCGGCTTGAGTCCGGTCTGCGACTTCTTCGTCCTCGCATCGGGTACGAGCGAACGACAGATGCGCGCGGTCGCCCAGCATCTCGAAGATCACGGCAAGGAACAGGGCTCACCGCCCTATCGCCAGACGCGCGATGGTGCCGACTCCTGGATCGTGATCGACTTCGTGGATGTCGTGGTGCACCTCTTCGAACCGGAACAGCGGGCGTTCTACGACATCGACGGGCTCTGGCCCGATGCGCCGCGACTGCGCTGGCGCGCCAGTGCCGTCGCAGCACGATGAGCGGCGAGTAAGGCTGGTGACCCGGCTGAACGGGGCGATGAACTCCGGCGCGGGCCCGTGCCGAGCGATGCGCAAGGCTGCCGACGCACCTTCTGACGCGCGCGCAGGTCGGCGCGGTACAAGTCTGCGCATGGAAATCCATCGTTCCCGTTCCCGTCGGGCTCCGGCACCTGCTTTCTTCGCCAAGTCGATTGCGAGTTGTGTCGTTTCGGCGATCGTGCTGAGCGCTCCCGCGCTCGCGATGGCAACGGCGCAGGGCGCCGACAGCGCCGCTCCTCCACCGAAGCCGACTGCACCCGCGACGCCGACGGCACCCGCAACCGAGAGCGCCGTGCCCGCCGCAACTGTCAAACCCCCGCCAGTGTCCGACCAGGCCGCACCCTTGAGCCTCCTTGGGCTTTGGAGAACAGAGGCGCCGACCGCTGAGAAGCCGCTGCTCCTGCTCTCGTTCGCACGATCAGACGCAGGCGAGTGGTCGATCCTTGCGTCGGTACCACCGGCGATGGTCATCAATCGCGCGCTTGAGAATGCGAAGGTGGAGGACGATGGTCGATTCAGTGGCACGCTTTCGATCTCCGGCACGGTGCTCGACTTCAGCGGCACCATCGATGCAGCAGGCTCGCGACTTTCCGTGGCGTTGAATGTCGCGCGAGGTGGCGCGCAACAGGCCGAGGCGCTCACACTCGATCGCACGCGCGCGCTCGGTTCGGGTCCGGAGGTCGAGCGCTACACCGGTGAGATCAAGGCGATGGGGCAGAGTCTGCCGATCGCGGTGCTGCTTGAGGATGCAGGTGCGTTCGGTTGGCTCGGTGTCATCGACATTCCTGTGCAGGGCGTGAAGCAGATGCCGCTCGTGGTGACGCGAACGGAGGAGCAGTTCAACATCGTCATTCCCGTCGGTGTTCCGGCGGTGCTGGCACTCACGCCGGCGAACGACGGTGCCGAGCTCGTCGGAACCTTCACGCAAGGACCGATGAGCGCGCCGATCACGCTGACGCGCACCAACGAGCCGATCAAAGGCACGGCGCGGCCGCAGGAGCCGAAGCCGCCGTTTCCATACGCGTCGCGCGATGTCCGCGTACCCACATCGATGGGACACGAACTGGCCGGCACGCTCACGCTGCCAACGGGCGCATCGGCCGATCATCGAGTGCCTGGCGTCGTGATGTTGTCGGGCAGCGGACCCCAGGATCGCGACGAGTCGCTGATGGGACACAAGCCATTCCTGGTCATCGCCGATGCATTGACGCGAGCCGGCATCGCGGTGCTTCGTTGCGACGATCGCGGCGTTGGTGGAAGCGGTGGCGATCCGACGATCGCGACGACCAGCGACTTCGCTGAGGACGGCCGCGCGGCGATGGCGTTCCTGCGAACGCAACCTGAGATTGATGCGAAGCGCTGTGGATACATCGGTCACAGCGAAGGTGGACTCACCGGCCCACTCGCGGCGCTGCGCGATCAGAAGGATGAGACGCCCGTCGCGTTCGTGGTGCTGCTGGCGGGGCCGGCAGTCACGGGCGCGGAGATTCTGCCGCTACAGATGCGCCGATTGCTTGCGGCCGGTGGCGCGTCGGAGCAGTCGATCGACGAGATCGTGATTGCACAGCGAGCGGTGCTAGACGCTGTCGTTGCAGGCGCGTCGCACGAGGCGCTGGCGCCGCTGGTGGTTGCGTTGATCGGCGCGCAGCAGCGAGCGGCGGTCGTTCGCGCAGGTGGTGAGGAACCGCTGCCTCCGCCCGTCGACAGTCCGGAGGTTGCGGCCGCCGTTGCACAGGTTGACTCGAAGTGGATGCGTGAGTTTCTGATGTTCGATCCGGCGCCCGCGTTGCGCACGGTTCGCGCATCGATGCTCGCCATGAACGGCGATCGTGATACGCAGGTCGACACGGAGCAGAACCTGCTCGTGATCGAGAAGATCAGGAACGAGGCTGGTCTTCCAGTGACGACGAAGCGTTACGAGAACCTCAATCACCTCTTTCAGCCCGCGACCACTGGCGGTATCGATGAGTACGCGAAGATCGAGACGACCTTCGATGAACAGGCGCTCGCCGATCTGGTGGCGTGGGTTTGTGAGACGACCGGCGCTGGTGTCGAGAAGGTGCCAGCCGCTGTGGCGCCTACGACTCCTGCGAGCCGCTGACCCGCTGGTCCGCTGACTCGCCGCGCCACCGGCACCCGTCAGAAACGATCGCCTCACTATGTCATTCGGACTCGGCCGAGGCCGCGAACTCGACACCAGCGGCTACGGATTCACGAGCGCCGAACTTCCGTCGCTCGACGGTCCGCGCCTCGGGCCCGACTTCTTCTTCGGTGCGTCGGTCGGCGTCGGCGCGGCAGACGCCGCGACTGCCAGTGCGGACGCGAACACGCGCGCCACGGTGAGTGAGGACCTCGCGGCGCGCCGCTTCGAAATCGAGATCGGTTCCGGCAAGGGAACTTTCCTGCTGCAGGAAGCGCCGAAGCACCCGGAGACGCTTTTCCTCGGCATCGAGTACGCGGGCGAGTTCTATCGCTATGCCGCCGATCGCATGCGACGACACGCGGTCGCGAATGTTCGCGTGCTCTATGGCGATGCGAGCGACTTCATCCGCCATCGCTTGCGCGATGCGTGTACCGATGTCATTCATCTCTACTTCAGTGATCCATGGCCCAAGTCGCGGCATCACAAGCGGCGCGTCGTGCAGGAGCGTTTCCTGGCGGAGGTCCACCGAGTGCTGCGCGGTGCAGGCGAACTGCGCATCGTGACGGATCACGACGAGCTGTGGACCTGGTGCGAGGAACATGCGGCGAGGGCGGCGGCGCTCTTTGATCGCATCGAGTTTGCGGGGCCCGCGTCAGCCGAAGCAGGCGAAGTCGTCGGCACGAATTTCGAACGCAAGTATCGGCGCGAGGGTCGGCCGTTCCATGCGATGACGCTGCGCCGGCGCGTGTGACCGGTGGGCGCACGCGAGCGAGTCTGAACTCAATCGGGGTGATCCCACTCCGCAGTCATCACTGCGCCGGGCGTGCTGCAGGGTCGTCAGAGGGCGTCTCGCGCTCGGCGAGATCGCGCACATGATCAAGCACGCGCTGGTGGATCGTGTGAATGATCGCGTCCGACCACGCGCCCCAGTAGAGCTCAGGCTGCATGCGGATCGTGTACCAGGTCGTGCCTTCGAGCTGCGTATCGCCGTTCGGCAGGCGCGTGAGTCTGAACTCGCCGCGATGACTCTGAAGGAAGCCGTCGAGATGCGGCGGATGCACATCGAAGGGCGAAAGTTCCACCATCGGCGGTGGCTGCTCGGTCACCGAGAAGGCGAGGCGGTGGGGTTCATCCCAGACTTCGATCGGTTCGACGAAAGTACCGGTCGAGAAGACGCAGTGGCGCACGGCGCCGACGCCGTTGCCGTTGATCTCAGCGTGCGTCGGATAGGCGACGCCTGCGCGGAAGAGCCACTCGTTCGGCTCGGCAAGCGGCGGGAAACTGACGATATGGCGCCAGACCACTTCGGCCGGCGCGGCGACGATCACACGCGTCGTGACGGCGCGCAGCGTTGGGGCTGTCATCACCGCGCGCTCACTCGCGATCAGGAGTGGAAGCAGAATCAGCAGTGCGAATGCAAATGCGCCGGGCGCGACGCGGCGCCAGACGTTCGCTTGGATCGCGTAGCCCACCATGCCTCCGACCGCGGAGAGCGCGAGCAGCAGGGGAGAAGCCATGATCAGGCAGATGGCGCCTTCGAGTGCAAAGAGGAGAAGAAACGCGCCGCCGATCATCTGCGCCAGCAGCGCGGCCGCGACACAGGCACCGCGGCTGCGGGGTCGCGGCAGACCAAACATGACGGCGACCAGCATGCCTTGCACGAAGGGCGCGGCGACGAAGAGACCCAGGCCGTAGCTCGCAAGCGCGTTCGCCGAGAAGAGTGTCATGGCAAGCGTGAGCGCTCCGCCGAGCAGCACGACAATGACGAAGGCGAGCCACGGGCGCGCGCCAGCATCACTCACGATCGAAGAGATCGCCTTCGCTCGCTCGGGTGAAATCTCGGTTGGTGCTGAATCCGCGGGCCGCGACGGTTCGAAGCAGAGCCAGAGCAGAAACGGGATGTTGACGAGCGGGATGAAGAAGGTGATCACCATGCCGAGCGGCAATTGCGCATCGCGCAGTCGCTTCAGCGTGAGCGTGACGCCGATCCAGATGAATGGCAGCGCCACAGCTAGTGGTGTGTTTCACCCAGATGACGCCTTATCGAGTGCTGCCCTCGCGCGCCTGATCTTCGCGAGGATCGCGTCGGCCGTCGCGGTCCAGGCGTAGGCCCGGGGCGCCGCGTTGTGCGCCTCGAC
>Ga0163150_10001772_pt1 | contig 35342 bp, 23 predicted proteins | sample OliLakLV19P2IB_FD_148628 | JGI IMG/M metagenome (GOLD analysis project Ga0163150, IMG submission 148628) | Freshwater microbial mat bacterial communities from Lake Vanda, McMurdo Dry Valleys, Antarctica - Oligotrophic Lake LV.19.P2.IB | ecosystem: Environmental > Aquatic > Freshwater > Lake >... | reverse complement strand
GCCGAAGAGGGAGGTAATTTCCGTGCGGGTCGTTTTGTGCGGGGCGGGATCTGGTTGTTTAAGCATCAACCCCTATGCCCACAGCCCCGTCCGCAAGGCGACCCTTTTTTCCACTTCGGAGTTCGGGTCGAAAGGTCATCGCAAATCAAGACACACAAGTTCCTTTGGCCCCTTGATGAACGCGTAGCCGTTCACGATCGCCGGATAACTCCGTGTCGGTCGCCCGACAATCTGGGCGCGGCTCTTTACCTGGAGACCCTTTGGCGTGGCCCTGGCCAGCACAAGTTCTCCAGTGTCCAGCAGCATGAGCAGGTTCTCACCAACGCGAGTAACCGTGCCGGATCCCGATTGCACTTGTTCCCAAACGACTTTGCCGGAAGCAACTTCGATACAGCGAAACCTGCGTCCCTCCGGCAATCCGGGATGGCCGTGAAATCCGTAGAGGAATCCGCCGTCATGGATTGCGTTGGCGTAGAGAGTGGAAAGCGCGTCGTCCAGGTGCCACAACTTCTTGGGCGAATCGTTCTCCATCCGCAACAGTCGAGCGCCAAGACCGTAACCACCGCCGACGAAGAGATGATCTCCGAACACCACGGGGCTGGCTGCATAAAGGTTCCCGGTAGATTGTTTTCGCGTTGGGAAACTCCAGTAGTCCGATCCGGTCTCGGGGTTGAGGGCGTGAACCGCCGTCCGTGTGATGACGAGTAGTTGGGGTTTCCCATCAAACGTGGCCAGCACGGGCGACGAGGCACTGGCCTTTTCATTCAAAGCCTTCCAGAGAACATCTCCGGTTGCGCCATCGAAAGCCACCACACCGGCGGAGTTGGTTCCACCCACTTGAATAATCACGGCCCGGTCGGTGACGAGGGGCGATGATACAGAGCCGTGCCAGGTCGCCTCGCTCTTAAACTGGGACCTCGTTTTGCGGGACCAAATCGTGGCTCCATGCTTCAGGTCGAGGCATATGAGAAAGCCATCGGTGTTGCAGACAAAAACCCTCTCGCCCTTGATCGTCGGCGTGGGACGCGGCCCGCTGTCACCACCTTCGCCGTCTCTGAACTTCATCGGGAAGCGGGAAGACCAGTTCGTCTGGCCTGTGAGCATGGCGTAGCAACTGACCAGCAATTCGTCCCCGACTCGATGAGCGAGGATCAGCCGACCATCGCTGATCACCGGGCTGGAATACCCTTCTCCAACTGCCGCCCGCCAGACGACTGGCGGACCTTCGGATGGCCATGAATTCGCGAGCGGCGTTCCCGAATAAACCGCGTTGCGTGTCGGACCCAAGAACTGCGGCCAATCAGCAGCGCCAGCGATCAAGGGCAGCAACGCCGCGAGGATAGGTGACATTTTCATGAACTTGCTTCTTATCGAGCGATGCCTTCCGCCTGCGTGGCACCGTCCCGGCGAGAATCCAACGTGTCGGCATTCGGTGGGCGGGATCGGGTAAGTGCCGAAGCAGCCAGGAAGAAAGGCCGACGATGACGATAGCCGTTGCCGCAGTCAGAGCCGCCCGAATCCAAATGTTTCCCGGCGACAAAAGGCTGTGAACAAACCCGGCTCCGAAAATGCCGCCGATGACGACGATGATCTGCCGCTTTTTGAGATTCATGGGAATCGTCATTTGAGGACAGGTGTTGGCCTTGTGGACTGGGGCGGAACACTGACGGCATTTGCGGTGAAGGCTTGACGTATTCCGGCGGGAAGCCCGGCGGTGCCGTCCTCATCACTCAACGAGTGACTGAGTGTCTCGACATCACCCGGTCCGCGAATCTTCATCTCCTGTAGATAAAGCAACGCACGACCTTCCTTCGCCGAACCGCAGGCAACCCAGAGCGTGCTGCTTCCTGTCTCCCATGCCGCCACGAAGAGATTGCCGTTGGAGATCCCCACGTCCGCGCTGGGCACTTTCCCATCCTTGGCAGACTTCGGCCAATCGAGGCGACCGTCGTATCCGGGATTTTTCTCGTCCCCACCCACACTCGGCGGCTTCAGGGTGACGACGAAGGTCACGCCATTGCCAAGATCGTAGCTGCCCTCGCGGGTCGCGGTGTGGACTGCCGGAGCCACTGCCTCCGCTCGATTAGCTTGATCCACGTCCCGGCCCAGCGGCGCGGGCGGATACCACTTCACGATTACGTCGCGGAAAGGCGCGGGCATTGTGCGAACGAGATCCCACGGCATCTCGCGCACGCCGTGATATTGTTCGTGGGCGTCATCGCCCTCAAAGGCGAGGCTGTGCCACTTGATTGCGCTCGGCGAGCCGAGCCAGAGCCGCTTTGCCGTTGCATCCCAATACGCTACGAACGGCTCGCCGTCGCGCGCGAGCTGTCCGTACACGCGCGCCGGATACTGCTTCCATCCGAGCCGATATCCGCGCACGCCGGGTTTGCCAACCGTCGGATCGATCGGTCCAATGATGAGGCTGCGCGTGTCGTCGAGCGCGTGCCGGCCTTCGGTCGTGAACATCACCTGTCGCTTGGGCGCTATGGACGCGACAGGTGGTTGCACCATCTTGTAGCGAATCTTCACGCCGTGCGGCTTTCCGTCAGCAGTGAAAAGCAGGTTGGTCACACCACAGTTGCGAACAAACTTGGAGACGGCCATCAGCGAGATCTGCGGGACTGACTTTGTGTCGCAGTGGATGAACACGGTCAGGTTTTTGTTCCCGGCCAGGCGGTGTTTGAGCATCTCTCCCAAGGCCTCAAAGGAGGTCACTTTATTGTCGAAGACGACCTGCCCGCTGGCGTCCATGCTGAGGCCGACGCCATCCTGCTCCGTGCTCGGACCGACGATTTCCAGGAGGCCGATGCCGCGCTCGCGGGTGCGAAATACGAACGCGCCATCACGGTCCAGGTCATGGCGATGAAACATCGTCAGGGGTGGCATGGCCTTGCCGTCTCTTTGAAGCTGTCGCAAGGCATCGTCTGCCATCTTCAGCACTTCACGCGCATCTGCTGCTTCAAATGAAAGCGTGGGAAAGACAATAGCACCTCCATACAAGGCCAGAGTTACGTCTGGAGAAGTGAAGGCAATCGACAAGTCGGCTCCGCTCGTCTGCGCCCAGTTCTTGATTGGTTCATCCGTCCGGCCAGTTTTCGTGACCTTATCAAAACGATTGCGCAGCAGGTCGAACACAGTTTCGGGGGCTGCGACAAAGTTTCCAGAATCGAGATCCAGGAAGTAGTTCGTTGTGCCGTCGCCGGGATGAGTGATGACCCTCTCGATCACCGGGCCAAAGCTCACCTGCCCGGCGGGCGGAGCGGTATCCTCCTGAGCCTCGCCGAAATAGATGAGCTTTTTCACTGCCTCCGGATCGCGTGCCGTGGCCACCGGGGGAAAGAATCGAAACTGCTCGACGACGCCATCATCCCGTAAAACGATCACGCGGCCTTTGCGCAGATCGTAGGCGGTGCCATTGATGTGCAGTTCATTCGGATAAAGGGCATCGCGCCGATAGCCGAAGGATCGGCCGTTGTTCAGCTTCACTGCGCCCTCATCCACCCAGGTGTTCATCGCCAGGTTTTGCGAGCCGGATGAAGTTGTCGAAAAATCCCCTTCGTGAAAGAGGACATAGTGCAGCGTCGCCGCTGACTTGTCGTAGGTGGCGACAATGGAAAGATGATTGCGAGTGACGTGCTCGCCAGCGGGGAATGATTTGGCGCGCTTGTCGTTTTCCAAACGCACCGCGATGGGCAAAGGCTCCCCCTCATCCGGCCGGAACTCGCCGATGACATACGAGCCATCCGGTTCAACAGCCGCCGTACCGGGATGGAAGACGATTCGCCCCAGCATCGGTCCCGGCGGGCCATTGAGCCGGTAGTTCGAATGAATCCCATGCCGGGGTTTCATCACCCAATTCGCGCCGCCGCCGAACCAGTGCGGTTCGAGCGTGACGTCGAACATCGCTTCAAGAAACACACCTGAAGGCGTCCAGCGATTACCGGCTGAGCCGAAGGTGATGATCATTCCTTCCAGATCGTAGCGTGGCTGGCTGATCAAGGCCCGATCCTCGGCGATCTCGATTTTTTCGATGCCAGAAGCATTCGCGAGTCCCACAGGTTGTCTCAAATGGACGACGAACGCGACCAGCGGCCAGATGGCCATGCCGAGAGCTGCGATGATCAGCGCGCTTTTCCCCGTCGGCAGCCTGCGTACCGGCAGCGCCATGAAGATCGCCAGACTGGCAAACAACAGCGAAAGGGCCATGGCAGGCCACGCACCCGCGCTGCGCACCGCTGCCAGCGCACCCAGGGCCGTGGCGATCAACGCGAAGATGACCGCGATTGAGGCCACCTTGATTTCATTGCCCGTCGCGCTGCTGTCTGGCGGTGCTGAGGCAACATCCCTGCGCACCACCCGCATCACAGCGCGGACGATCAGAACGTTCATCACGAGCACCACCGCCACGACGAAGATCACGGCCATCTCAGGATGTTGAACGACGGAATTGGCGACTCGGGTTGAAAGTGGCGGATGGATGCGCGGATCGCCGATCACGGAGAGGTTGGAAGCGAACGTTCCGAATGAGCGGACCAGGGCCATCAATCCTCCGGCGACGATCCCGCTCAAAGCCATCAGCGGATAGACCAATCCATCGAAGACCGCCAGTTGGAGGCCATGCACTTTCCCACGGGAACGGCTGATCTCCGCTACCGCCAGCCAGCCGAGGATCGTGGTGCCGAAAGGTCCAGTCACGGCAACGATGAGCAGCGGAATCAAAAGCGCAAACTGCCACCACAGAGGACCGACGCTGCCATCACGGGAAACGCCCAGCACGAGGTAAGCCGCCACGAACGCGACCATGGCGACCGGCACCCAGCACGCGCCCGCGACAGCAAGCCGCGAAATGAGTGGTGGACCAGTCACATCCGCGCGCGCACCCGGCGGACCAAGAGGTATCTTTGAAGCGGGCGCTCTTGAAGCCCGCCAGAGAGCCACGCCAGCCACGGGAAGCGCGAGCGCAGCCACGAGACAAATCGGCACGAGCAGCGCCTCAGACGGAGAAGGGTTATCGAAGCCTTTCGGCAGGTTTAGCACAAAAAAGACGGCCAGACCGATCGCCGGCAACGCCGCCACAAACGCCATCAGGCTCAGTGGTTTCATCCACCACGGCGGGGTCTTCCATTGGGGGAGTAATGACCAGACTCGGAATCCGGCCAAGATCGCCGCCACCAATGCGCACAGGATGACCGAGATGTAACCCGAGTCCTTCTGAACACGGAACATGTCCACAAACGGAATGCCGAAGAGCACCACAGCGAAAAAGATCGCGACCACCGTCGCCGCAGCCACCGCTTTCGCCGTGGGCGCAGCCGGAGCAGCGGTTGAGTCCAGCGTCTCGGAAACAGGCAGCGTCGCCGCCTCCACCTGAGTGCGAAACTCCGCCGCCGTGGCGAACCGAAGTTCCGGCGTCTTCTCCAGCGCCCGAAGCACGATCTCATCAATGCGCACATCCACCTGCACGCGCTTGGAGGGCGGTTGTAATTTTTCGGCCGGCAGTTCGCCGGTCAGCATTTCGTACAGCACCACGCCGAGCGAATAGATGTCCGCGCGATGATCGGTGCGCTGATGATCCTTCTGCTCCGGGGCCATGTATTGCGGCGTGCCGGCGGGCTGCGACTCTGCGAGGCCAACATCCGATCCATCCGCGTGGAGCATTTTCGCAATGCCGAAGTCCGCGATCTTTACGCGCCCCTCTTTGTCGAGCAGCAGGTTTTCCGGCTTGATGTCGCGATGCACGATGCCGTGCTCGTGCGCGTATTGCAGCGCCTCGCAAACCGGCGGCACGATGGCCAGCGCCTGCTCAGGCGTGAAACGGCCCGCCTTCATCGCCTGCCGCAGATTCACCCCATCCACGAACTCCATGAGCAGGTAAAAGAATCCGCCTGCCTGTCCGAAATCGTAAATCGTCACGATGCTCGGATGATTCAATCGCGCCAAAGCCTGGGCTTCGTGTGCAAAGCGTTCGGCGAACTTCGCATCCTGCACGCGCTCCGGCGCGAGAAGTTTGAGTGCAACCAGGCGGTGCAAAGATTTCTGTCGCGCCTTATAGACCACGCCCATGCCGCCGCGGCCCAGACATTCGAGAATTTCGAGTTGCGGAAAATGCGGAGCGAGTTCGTCGGGAGTCAGCGGCGGTTGTGCCGCCACGGCGTCCGCGCCCGTCAACACCGTTTCGGTCGCAAGATTCATCGCCGAGAGGCATCGCGGGCAGAGACCCTTCGGCGCGTCGGCGGGCAGCGGTGTGCTGCAGCGAGGGCAGTGATTGGAATTGGCGGACATAGCTTTAGCCGTTCACGAGCGCCAGTCCGTTGCCATCCCATCTCAAACCACGTTCACTCTTGAACTGAAGCGAGCCATTGGAGCCGTTGCCACCGCCGCGCAGCATGTAACCGACACCGTGAACGGTCAGCAGCACCGCCGGCGTTTTCGCCAAGTCCCCCAGCTTCTTGCGGAGAAGACTGATGTGCATGTCAATCGTCCGCGTAACGGTGCGCCGTGGATCAAGCTTCCAAACTTGCGCCAAAATTTCAGCACGGGACACCGGAGTTCCAGCGTTACGAGCCAGGCAGGCCAACAAATCAGCCTCGCGGGCGGAAAGTTCGCAGCGGCGTCCATCGCCATGGCAAACCTCGCTCCGTGCCCAATCAACAATGACATGCTCCCCGGCGAGACTCGTTGCATCCCGGCTGGCAAACCGTGTTGCTGGCAAAACCATTGTGTTCATCACCGAGTAAATAAAGATTCGGCGCTGCTTGTTACACCGGGCCGGCATTCATGCCCGGCTCAAGACGGCAACCAAGTGCCGCATCTCCGCGTCCACGTCGCCGGCAGCATCGACGGTCTCCGCGATGGTTTGACGGAACAACTGGCGGAACTGCTTCCTCATTCGATGCACCGCCACGCGCGCCGCGCCTTCCGTGGTGCCGAGTGCCGTCGCAATTTGCGCATAGGGAATCCCGCCGCGTTCCGCCGTGAGCCATTCTTTGAGCGAGTCGAATTCCTGCCCTCGTCCGTTGCGCGCGAACTCACGTTGCAGCCGTTCCAGCGATTCATCCAACAGCGTCATGGCCCAGCGGCGCTCGTAAAGTTCATCCGGTGCCAGTGGCGGTTCAGCGGCAAAGCGATGCTCGGCCTCGTCGGTGTCCAACGAGAGCGGCTGTTTTCCCGCGCCACGCTTCTGGGTCATGCTGCGGTGCCACTCGTTTGTGAGGAACCGCTTCATCGTCACGAGCAGGAAGGTGCGAAACCGCCCTTTCTCCGGCAACACGACCCGAAGCCAATCCTGCGCGAGCAGTCGCGCGAAGAATTCTTGCGTCAAATCCTGTGCGTCATGCGGCGAGCGTCCTGTCCCGCGCACATAGGCGTAGAGTGGATACCAGTAAGCGTGGCAAAGCGTCTCCAGCGCCGCCGCCGAATCCGGCGACGATTTGTCCTGCGCCGCCAGCACCACCGACCAGCGCGTGGTGACAAAAATCGGCGGTGGTTGCTCGGTATGTGTCCGTTCAGGCACCTGGATGTTGTATTCAACGGAGAGAATAAAGGAAACCGCGTGCTTGTTACACAAGTGCGCGCCCCGAACGCTCCGGGTCCATTGAAGGCGAAATCAACGGCCTGCACGTCGAGGGCAACGACCTCTCGACGCAGGCTGGCGACTCCGACATCTACGTCGCCGCGTGACCATCGTGAAGAACATCACGCGCACCAACGGCATCCGCGTCCAGGGCTGGCCTTCCGAGAAAGTGGTGGTGAAGGACAACCGCCACCTCGGCGCGAAGCCTGGCAAACTCATCAACGAGGCGAACGCCGAACTGGCCAACAACACGAACTACGAAGTCAGCACGCCGGTGAGGAAGGGATGACGGTGGCGATCCGCCGTCACTTCGGCTGCCCGAGCGCGGCGATAAGTTGCGCCATGAGGCCCATGCCCATTTGGTAGATCACGCGGTAGCTGCCACGTTGCAGGCTCTCCCCGCCCTTGTTCGCCTGCGCGACGCCGCCGAGGAAGCCATCGGGCGTGAGATGCGGTTGGAGCCCGGCGAGTGTTTTTGCGGCTGCTGATTTTGCGGAAGCGTCGAGCCAGCCTTGCTGCGCGCCGATGGCGAGCGCGGCGGCGATGCCCGCGCTGCCGCTCGTGTCGGGCGTGAGTGCGGGCTGGTCCACGAAGACGCTCCAGAGACCGTCAGCCCGCTGATACGGCAAGACCCACACGGCGAGTTGCTGGAAGGACGCGATGAGTTCCGCGAGGTCGTGGCGGTGCTTGAGTTCACGGAGCGTGCGCGCGAAGCCGAGCATCTGCCACGCGACGCCGCACGCCCAAGCGCGATTGCCTTTCTTGATCACGCCATCCTTCGGCTCGCTCGTGCGCCAAAACATTTTGCCGTCGAAGAGCCGCGCCTGGCGCACGCGCAATTGCGTGAGCGCGAGCCGCTCCAGCGCGTCGTCCTTGCGCAGCCGCGCGATCACGGCGAGCGGATAGCCGACGGTGTAAGCGCCTTCGCTGGAAGTGTGCTGGCCGTCGAGGATGGCGTCCTGCGCGTCGTGCTTTCCCGCCCAGAAGTTGAGCGCGATTTCGAGCAGCGGACTTTGCGGCTCCAGCTTCGCCAGCGCGGCGAAGGGCAGCGTGCCTTCGATGCCATACGCGGTGCCCTCTCGCGGCACGCTGAAGGTATCCACGTAGATCAACTTTCCGCCGATGACGACGCGCGCGAGATGCCGGCGCGCGGCCTCTCGCGAAGCCGCATGAGCAGGCAGCGCGGCGAGGTCGAGCAGGCCGTCGAGCACGCACCCTTCCTGCCAACTGAACGCCTGCACGCACGCCAGCGAATCCATCCGCGCGAAGTATTCCGTCATCGCGTCCGCCGTGCCGGGCACGAGCAGATGCGGCTGCACCGCGGCGGGAATCGCGTCGCCTTCGGTGAAGATGCGCAGTTCCGCGCCTTTGGTCAGGCGCAGCGCGATGCCCTCGCGGCGGATGTCCGCCGCGTCCGCCGGAGCGAGCGGAATTTCAAACACCTGGAAAAGACAACCGAACCGCACATCGAACGTCCCTAGCACGCGAACCGATTTTGGCAGATACGCTTCAATGAGTTTTTCATCGCGCACGTCGAGACCCACCGTGAGCCGAAGCGCGGTGGGTTTCGCGTCCGCCGGGAGATCGGGCCACGCCAGCACGAGCGGCACCGCGCCGATGGCCGCTGTCTTCCAGCCGAATGGTTCGCGCTTCCCCTTCGGCAAACGAACGTCGGGCGCGGAGACCACGCGCGCCGCAAGATGCCGCGCCGCGCCGGGCGTGGCCGCGGCTTGCAGGCGCGATAGGACGAACGGTGCGCTGGCGGCCAGCGCCGTATGGCGGATGAAAGCGCGGCGGTTCATGGGTCCAATGTTTCACCGACGTTCAACCCGAGCCGGTCCTCCGACCAGGCGCGCGCCATTGTTTCGCATTTTGAATCGTGGTGTGAAGTTCATCGCCTTCATTTGAACAATCATTTTGTCGGGAAGTGTGTTCGGGAGCTTTCCCTTCGGCGAGCCGTTACTTCGCCGCCACGCCCGCGTCTGGATGTGCGGAGACAATTTGCCAGACGGTTTTCTGGATCGTTGCGTAGGGATTTGTGCCGGTTCAAGACGAGCGCCGGTGGATGGGCCCGGTCTTGGGTTCGAGGAGTCACGGCGTTTGGATCAGCTTGCGCACATTGGTCGTAAAGAATGGCTCCGTCACGCCGGGCACGCGAGTGAACTTGAAGTTGTCGAGACTCAGACGATCCACGCGATCGGCATGGAGCACGGGCCGTGAATCATCCGCCGCCAGACTGAAACGCACGTCTTCGAGAGTGAGGCGTTCAACGTTTCGGGCGTAGAGTCCCCACGCCGGGACCTTTCACGAATTGGTTCGTCAACCACGCTTTGCCGCCGCCGGTGAACTCCGCGCGCACGCCGCGCAACACGACATTGGTGATGGGCGCGTCGGCCCAACTTTCCGCCGAGAACGCCGAGCGATAAACGCCCGTTGCGTCGAGTCCGCTGACGGTGACATTGCCCACAGTGTTGCCGGGCTTGGTCCAGAGCGTCACCGGCGAAGCGACGTGTTGCATGACATTGTTGGCGATGAGCACGTCGTCGAGCGGGCCGCGCGTGGCATCCCATGCGCCGGGTTGAAGGATGATTCCCGAAAGCATGTTGGTGCGGCGCTTCTCGCCCGACGTGCGGTGCGGTTGTTCGCCGGGGCCGCGGAACAAATTGTTCGCGATGGTCAGGCGCGTGGCCGGGCCGATGAGCCGGATGCCGTTGCAGGACGAGTTGATCAGGCAATCTTTGATGACCGTGTTGTTCCAGTAACGACCGGCGATCGCGTCGTCGCCGGTGAAGAACTGGCAGCCGAGGATGTTCACGTTCTGGCACCAACGCTCCGGCGCGCCGCGCCAAACCGCATTCCACCGTCATGGTAGCGTTGTCGCGACGAGACAAATTCTGTACGGTTTTGTGGCTGGCGTCCGTTATCCAGAGAACGGTTGGCCGTGTTTGCCAGTCGAAGCGCATGACATGCACTCCATAACCCAGGTTGACGATGTGCCGGACGGCGATGGGTCGCTGACTTCGTCGTCCGTTCGCGACCAGGAGTTGTTGAGCGACTACGCCGTCACTCAATCGGACGCGGTGTTTGCCCAACTGGTTGCTCGGCATGTGAACCTGGTGTATTCGGCGGCGCTGCGGCAGACGGGGAATCATGCGCTCGCGCAGGACATCACCCAGGCAGTCTTTATTGTTTTGGCGCGCAAGGCCGGGTCGCTGGAGCGCGAGACGGTCCTCGCGGGCTGGTTGATTCGCACGGCACGTTACGCGGTATTGGACGCCCACAAACTGGAAACGCGCCGGCAACGCCGCGAACAGGAGGCCGCTTCTATGAATCTGACGGACACTGCGGAACCGGAAGTTGACTGGGAACACCTTGCGCCCTGCCTAGATGAGGGGCTGGCGGAACTCGCGCCACGAGATCGACGCGCCATCGTGCTGCGCTTCTTCGAGAAAAAGGATTGGCGCGAAGTCGGCCAACCGCTCGGCTTGAATGAAAATGCGGCGCGCGTGCGGGTCACCCGCGCGCTCGAAAAGCTGCGGCGATTTTTCGGCAAGCGCGGGATGTCGCTCTCGTCGGTGGTGCTGGGCGGTTTGCTCACGACGAATGCGGTGCAGGCTGTCCCGGCGGGCGTGGCGTCTGTGCTCAAGGTGTCAGCGGCTTCCGCTGCGGCCTCGAGTGTCGCCGCGTCACTGCTGCGGCGCTGGCTTTGGCGAAAACTGCTGGTGGCCGGGGCCGTCCTGTTGCTGCTACTCGCGATGGTTCTATGGACGCAACGGCCCTGGCAACAGCACGGCGAACGAATGGCCGCCGAGCAAGCCGCACGCGCAATCGCCAAAGCGCAGGGCGTGAACGCCGCCATACTTGAACTGGATCGCGCGTTTACGTTGAACGACGCCAATGGCTTTGCGGCGCGCATTTACTTTCGCAACGCGGACGACGAGCGGTTCCGTCCGGTGCTGGCTGAGTACGTCCAATCCGCCTCCGCTTTCCGCAACGAAATGCGGCGCGTGTTGCGGTCGGTCACTCGGCCGTATTATGCGGCGTTCGATCCTTTGTTGGACGGTCAGTCACGCGTATTGACCAATTCGATGACCGTGGATCACTTCACGACAAATTTGTGGAGCCGTTATCCAATGCGGCTCGTGCGCGACGGTGAACTCTGGAAGTGGGATTATTTCCATGACCAGTCGGCCGCGACGGTGGAACAACGCATGACGCTGCTTCGCCACAAGGCCGGAACACTGAATGAACTTTCTGCCGAAGTGCGCAGCGGCACCAAGACCAACGTGGCGGAGATTCTGGAGACAATTCGGAAAGCGAAGCCATGACCGGCATTCTTGCAATTCGCCGCGCCTACTTTGAAGGCGAACGGTTGTTGTCCGTGTCAAACACTCGGTCGCTTTTTTGTCCCCTTATGATGATGAGTGGACATGAGAGAGGAAATGAATGCTGATCCATTGCGCCCTACCTCGAAGTTCATCACCCTGTTGTGCGTGGTGGCCATCCTCGAAGCGCCCACGGTTTTCGGGGCGCCGGTCATCACGCAGCAACCTTCGCCCGCGACCAATTCGGTCAGCCTCGGGGCGAGCCTGACGAATCGCGTGGTCGCGACATCAACGAATGGCCCGGTTCGTTATCAATGGCGTTCGAACTCCAACGACCTGGTCGGCGCGACGAATGCGTTGCTGGCGCTGACAAACATTCAAGTCTCCGACGCCGGCGTTTACACCGTGGTCGTGTCTGATGCGACCGGCGCAATTCAAAGCAATCCCTGGACAGTCGGCGTGGACGCAACTTTCACAAAGATCACCGGCGCAAACATCGTCTCCGTGAGCGGCTTTGGCAGCGCATGGGCCGATTATGATCGCGACGGGTTTCCCGATCTTTTCATTGGCACGACGTTCGGCAATCCCACCGGATACTCGCCCAACGAACTATATCGGAACCGACAGGATGGAACGTTCGAACTGGTTCCTGCCACCGCGTTCCCTGCCGACATCGGTGGAATCAGCGCCGGATGGGCCGACTACGACAACGACGGATTTCTCGACTTGTTCGTTTCCAAGACGGGCGCCGACGCGCTGTATCACAACAACACCAACGGGACGTTCTCGAAAATTCAAAACGCGGCAACGACGGAGAGTGCGGCGGGCTTTGCTTCGCCGTGGGCCGATTTCAATAACGACGGCTTGGTTGATTTATTCATCGCCAACGAAAGCTCTCCCAATGCGCTTTTCCAGAACACGGGCAACGGCAGTTTTCTGAAAATCACGAATTGGATGCCGACGGGGACCCTGTTTTCACAGGGCGCCGCATGGGGTGATTATGACAACGATGGACTGCCCGATCTGGTTGTGGCCAATTATTTAGGTAACAGGAATCTGCTCTACCACAACGAGGGGAACGGTCGTTTCACAAGCATTAGCAACAGCCCGGTCCTGAGCACCCCGGCAGAATCCTCGGTTTGCGCCTGGGGCGACTACGATAACGATGGCTACCTGGATCTCTTCATCGGCACGCCTCGAACAGCGAGCAGCGGGCTCTTTCACAACAATCGCGACGGCACCTTCACCTTGGTAACGAACAGTCCTGTGACCAGTGATCTCGGCAGTTCGCAGGGTGTGGCGTGGGGCGATTACGACAACGATGGACATCTTGATTTGTTGGTGGCCGGTGCCCGGATGTATCACAACAATGGCGATGGGACTTTCACGCGCATCACCAGCGGCAGCCTCGCGAATGAGGGTGCTTCACGGCGGACGTGTGCCTTGATCGACTATAACCGCGATGGTTTCCTGGACGCTTGGGTAGCGCGAACGAGCGGCAACCAAAATGGCCTCTACAAAAATAATGGAAACAGCAATGCGTGGCTGATGGTGCAATGCGAAGGCCGTATCTCGAATCGCGCCGCGATTGGAGCGAAGGTCAGAATCCGAGCGACGATTCAGGGGCAGAGCGTTTGGCAGATGCGGGAAATCACTTCCAGTGAACTGAGTGCGCACTGTGGCCTGGGCGATGCGACCAACGCGGAGATGGTGCGGATTGAATGGCCCAGCGGCATCGTGCAGGAGTTGCGCGATGTGCCTGCCAGGCAGTTCCTCACCGTGATTGAGCCGGACGCGCGCATCACGCCGACGGCGTTGGAAGTGCAGGCGGGTGAACCGGCGACGTTCACCCTCACCACGACACTGACTCCGCCGGTCGGGTTTCAGTGGAAGCGCAACGGCGTGGCCCTGCCAGGCGAGACGAACGCCACGTTGTTCATCGCTGCCGCGCAAACTCAAGACGCCGGAACGTATGCGGTCGTCGTCGCCCAGCCCGCGACCGGGCTTTCCTTTGAGACGCGACCGGCGCAACTCACCGGGCCCGTTGTCATCACGCAGCCGCCGCAGTCCCAAGCCATTCGCGTCACGAACAACGTGACATTTCAGGTGGCGGCAACAGGCATTGCGCCGATCACCTTTCGATGGCGCAAGGCGGGCAACGGGCTGGCGGGCGCGACCAATGCCACACTCACGTTGAGCAACGTGAGCGTGGCCGATGAGGGCGATTACACGGTGAGCGTGTCGAACAGTTTTGGCGCGGTCGTCAGCAGCAACGCGACGTTGGTGGTGCTGGTGCGGCCCGTGATCACGTTGTCACCGCTCAGCCAGAGCGTGGCGGCGGGAGGGAACGTCACCTTTAGTGCGAGCGCCACGGGGCATCCGTTTCCATTGACCTTTCGCTGGCTGAAAAACGGCTCGCAGGTTTCCGCGATCACACTGTTCGACACGAACTGTTTCTTCACCGTGACGAATGTGCAGCCACCTGCCGGTTCGTTGAGCTACCGGGTCGCGGTCACGAACCTCGCCGGCAATGTGAACAGTTCCACCGCCACTCTGACCGTGCTCGCCGACACCGATGGCGATGGCCTGCCCGACCAGTGGGAAGCGACGCATGGCTTGGCCGACGCCGATGGTGATGCCGACGGCGACGGCGCGACCAACCTCGCTGAGTATCTCGGCGGCACGGACCCGAACAATCCGCAGAGCTATCTGCGTATCGAAGGCGTCTCCTGGGAAGGCACAAATTTTTGGCGGGTCAGCTTCGTTGCCAACTCCAACCGGACCTACGCCGTCCAAGCGCGTGAACGCTTGGGCGACGGCAGCGCGTTCCGCAACGTGGCGGACGTGCCCGCCGCGCCTACCAACCGTGTCGTGGAAATCACGCGTCCCGCCGACGACTTCAAGCAGCAGCAGTTCTTCCGGCTTATCACCCCGCGGATGCCGTGAGGCGCATCCGGTCGGAGGTCCCGAAGCGTTTGTGCGCGGTGATGCCGGTGAGGAGATCAATCCAGCCCGTCGCTTTCACACCCCCTACGGTTTCGCCAGGATCGAACATGCTACGGTGCCGCCACGCCCGCGTCTGGATGTGCGGAGACAATTTGCCAGACGGTTTTCTGGATCGTCACCGCCAGCGCCGGATCGATCCGACCATAGGGCGCGGTGGGCAGGCCGACGGGAGACTGTTTGAGCAGGGTGGCGAAGTAGGTGCAGGCGACGAGATACGAACCCGCTTCGTTCAGATGAATCCCGTCCTTGTAGAACTGATAAATGCTCGTGTAGCCCGGCACGCGGCCCGCCTTCATCTGCTGGTGCAAATCGTTCATCACCTGGCCGACGGGGACGAGCAGCGGCTTCTTTTTCAGGGCGGGTGATTCCTTCCGCACCGTGCGCAGCAGCGTATCGAAGTAGTCGCGGCCTTCGTTGGAATTATCCCAGCCGCCGGAATACTTCGCTTCCCAGCGCGCGGTGAAATCGTCCACCTTCGACAGATCATTCCCGCTACCGGGCTTCGTCGGATCGTAATCGTTCTTGTCGAAGGGCATGCCCTTGCCGCCGCTCGTGACGCGCGGCCAGCGGGCGTAGATGTAAATCTGCACATCCGGATTCTTCCGCGCCGCCAGTGCCGCGAATTCCTTGATGAGCGCCGCGTCGCCGAGGTCTTTCCCTTCCTTGTTCTTCCCGTGTAGCTGCCGGTCAAAGGGCTGAAGTGAAACGGCGTCCCAGGCAAACTCAGTCAGCGCCTGGGTCCACCGCCCGTAAGGTTCCTGCTGAAAGCCGTCCTTGGGATGCGTGTAAATCCATTCCAACGGCGCGCCCGGAATCATGGTGCGGCCCCAATCAAGCTTCACGTCACACGCCGCCGCCAGTTTCGCCAGTTCGCCATAGCGCACCGTGTCGGTGACGCTGTTGCCGATGAAATAAACGCGGAGCGTGTTCGTGGTGGCGGCAGGCGCGAGCGAGGCGAGCGCCAGCGGAAGGAACAAGCCAATCAGTCGGATCATTTTCATTGGGCAAGTGTTTGGGTTCTCAAAAATCCGCCGGCGTGGCTGTGGAATCATCCACTTCTTTCCGCCAATCGCCGCGCCAGGTCCGCTGGACGCCGAGCAGGTCTTGGCCGCGCAGCCAGAGGCAGAGAGCGCAAGCCAGGCAAATTTCATCGCAGTGAGTTACTCAGCCCCGGCGTGAAATGCAAAGCGAGAAGAAGACTGAGACTGGCTCGTGCCGGCGCACGAGTTCGGTAAAGACGGACTCTGAGCGGCACGCGGCCTAGTCGCGCAAAAGCTGTTGGTCGTTCCGACTGTTCACTCACTGAGTAGTAGCCACCACGCGCCGAGAGAACCAAGCTCCGTAGGAGCGGCATCGTTCCAGAATATGCCGCTCCTACGGAGCTTCTGATTGGGTGGGGTTCTTTTCTACAAATATATCGCGCCTACGGCGCTGCCTAACTTGGGACGAATCATCGCCCGTGAAGTGGCTTACCGGTCTGATACAGTTCAAGTCTTGCTTGCATCGCTGGTCGCTGTGCTTCCGCAACAGGAGAAAGTGCATTGAGCGCTCGCTTCTGTTCCGACACTGCGCCACTTAAACCACCAAAGTCACCGGCTTTCGCCTTCGCGGCGGCCAGGACCTCAAGCTGGTAGGACTGCTTGTGGTCGAGGAGTTCACTCGCCCACCGTGCAGCAGTCAAAGCGTTGTAGCGTTCCTCGTCCGTGCCACCGGCGCCGGTCGCCCAGCGCAGAGCGCGTTCGGCCAGCCAGTCGGCATGCGCGGCGGCTTTTCCTTGCTCATGCAGTGAGTTGTGACAGCAACCCAAACTCCAGTGGATCGTGATTTCATCGCCGGGTTTCTGAACCCACTCAAGGGCAGCCGTGTAATCCGCGATGGCGTTCGCGAAATCCTTTTGGTCGTGGTGGGCGCGACCTCGATACTCGTAGGCCCACGCGATGCCGTTGGTCCTTCCTTCCCCACGAGAGAAATCAGTGTCGGGGTCTTCGATAATCTTTGTGTAGTCGGCAATCGCTTGGTCGTATTGGCGAAGATTGGCGTAAGCCAAACCCCGGTTGCCCCGCGCTCCACGATCGTGTGGTGCAATTTCAAGCGCTTTGGTGTAGTCCGCCACCGCTTGGGCATGATTCCTTTCTGCTTCTTTTTCCTTGGTGCTGACGAGGCTCGCGCGGGAAAAGTAGAGGTCGTAAAACCATGCTTCCGCAGGCAATCCTTGCTCAATTAACTCAATAGCTCTGGTGAAGTCCGCGAGCGCTTCGTCGTACTTTCGTTCCTGTCGGTGCGCCAGTCCTCGGTTGTAGAACTCGCGCGCAGCCAGGCTCTGTGCTGGATCGGTTGGTGTGCCGGCGGATGGTGCGCGGACGTTTCCGAAGGCGCGCTTGGAACCGTTGTTGGTTTGCCTGACCGCTGGCTCGGGGCGCGCAGTTTGAACGGCTTCGCTTTTCGGATTGGTTGCGCGGATTGCCTTGTAGCTTGCGGTGAACACAAAGATCGCGAGTGCAAGCGTGATGGCGAACTTCTGCGTTGTAGTCATAACGATGGTTTTGGTGGCGGTCGCAATGGCGGTCGTGGCGATGGTTGTTCCGGCAAGCGCGGCGGCGGTGGAAATGGTGAGAGCGAGTCCGACGGGCGCGGCCTGAACCGCGTTGGCCGAAATGATGACAACGAGTCCGCTCGCGCCGACGGTGACGCCGCGTTTGGAGAAGAATTCGCGCAGGCGTTCGACGGCGCGGCTGAGGCGTTTCTGCGCGGCGTTTTCGCTCGTGCCGAGAGTCTGGCCGACTTCGCGCAGGGATTTGTTCTCGAAGTAGCGGAGCAGGACGGCGGCACGGTCGGTTTCGTCGAGCGCGTGCATGGCTTCGTCGAGCAACGGTTCGATGTGCGTCCAGTCGGCGGCGGTGGCGTTCATGGCGTGGAGTTCCTGGGCGACTTGTTCGCGGAGTTGGCGGCTGGTTTCGCGGCGCACGACATCAATGGCGGTGCGGCGGGTGACCTGGTAGAGCCACGCGGGCACGACCGTGTCGGGCGGCAGACGGTGCGCCTGGCGGGCGAGGTCGAGAAAGGCGGCTTGCGCAACTTCCTCGGCCAGTTCCGGCGAGCGGACCTGACGGAGCGCGGCGGAATGAACGAGATCCAGGTGGCGGCGCACGATCTCGGCGAACGCATCCTCGGCATGGTGCCGGGCGTAGCGGGCGAGCAGTTGCAGATCGGTGTCGCTCATGTTCATCAATATGTCGCAGCCGAGTCCCGGAATACGCCAAAGAATCTTTCCTTCCAAGCAGCGAGCGGGCGGGTGCGCGGAGAGGCTCCATTCCGCAAATTGTTCAGCCAAGCCGTGAGGAAGTGGCGGCCAAGAAAATGATACGCTGCATGACTAAACGCGAACTGCAAAGTAGTTGCGGCGCAAAGCAATGGAACCACGGGTTGTTCTCGCAAGGTGACAATTAGCATTTTGGGGGAATGCCCGTTTGCATCCAAACGTAGTCTCGCGGCATAGCCTTGGTCCTTAATGTGGCTCTGCTGATTCCGTCAGCGAGATGGCCGGGTATCGCCTACGGAAGTATTCGCCCTTGTGACTGCGCAAGAGGAAATCCAGCGCCAGCTCCGGCGGCTGCTCCCGGAGCAGAAACGCCTGGGCGATGGATTCGCGGCCATGCTCGGCCACGAGACGCTGCACGAAGGCCGGGCTGACGGCCGAGTCCGTGACGGTGTGCCAGAGCGCGTCCGATTCATCTTCCGTCAAGCCCGCTCCCTTTTTCCGCAAACCGCCGAGCACATGATGGAACCGCAGCAGATACTCAACCCCTTCGGTTGGATTGGTGAAAGCGCCGATGCCTTCCTCGTGCTGTAGGAAGTCGGGCGGGAAACTCATGCTGGGCTGGGGACGGCTCAATCCGCGCGCGAGCATCAAACGCTCGACGTGTTCGCGGGGCGCGGTCTGCCAATCGGCCTCCATGCGCTTCTGCTCCGCCGCCGCGAGCGAGAGTCCGTCGGGAAACACCACCAGGTCATTCCCGTAGTGCTCGACGAACTTGGCGTGTTGCTCGCGCGCAAATTCCCGGGCGCGTTCCGCCTGCGCCGGACAATAGCGGTAGGCGATGCCGCTGCTCTTTTCCAACATCTCCTTCCTCAGTGCCGGCTCCTCACTCTCGGGTGTTTCGCCGTAAGTTCGTTGCTCCCCGGACCAGTACCATTCGCCGCGCCACGGCGTCAGCGCGCCGAACACCAGGAGGCCCGGCCGGAACGGGCAGTTCGGCATGTGCATGCGGACGGTGTAGGTCTGCTCGTTGACGATGTTCCGCGCCGTGATGAACTCCGTCTCGCCACGCGACTCCTGCTGCGTGAGCACGCGATAGAAGGCGGTGTGCCGCTCGTACCAGCTTCGTAACGTGGCCCGGTCGTCCTCCGGCAACTCCAGCGCGCCCGCCAGGACATCCAGCACTCCGAGGCCCGACCACACGGTGCATTCCTGGCAGATAAAATCTTCAATGGTGCCGATGGTTGGACGCGGTTCGTTGTGCTCGTCCAAATAATTCTGGAAGAGAAACCGGAACAGGTACGACCGCGTGCCGAGCCAGACGAGCTTGCGTTTGATGTCCCAACCGTAGCGGTTGTCCGTCGCCAGGAATTGCTTCACGCCGGAATCCTGCGGCATCCGGGCAAAGCGCCCGGTGAGAAATTCGCTGACCGCTTCCGCCATGCGCCGCAAATCCTGGTGCGTCGGACTCAGCACGGTGTCCGGCATCAGGCAGGGTAACAGCGTCCAGAGCAGATGCTGCACCCGCCGGCAGTCGAATGGGGCGAGTGGGGTGGCGTCTCCGGGCGCGACGAGAAACGGCAGCGGCGTGCCGAAGCATTGCGCGTGGTACGCCTCCACGCTTCGCCACAATCCGATGTCCGCGTGGATGTCCTCGGCGAACTCAACCAGCGCCGCCGCCAATTGGCTCGCACCGGCCGGGTGCAGGCGGCACGTCGGGAACGCGAATCCTTCCTGCGCCTTCAGCAGCCGCCGCCGCAGGTCCCGGGCAATGTCTGCCAGATATTTGTCACCGCGCCCGCTGAAGCCGCGCGGACGGCTTGCGGCTAAAATTTCTTGCTCGTGACTGCTCATGAATTGAAGGAGGGCAGAGGCCCGGTCAGAAAAGTTCGTAGAGCGAATCCTTGCCCAGATGTTTCAGATACTCGCGCGCCAACGACGCGATGGTTCCCGGAGGGCCGATGGGAATCCAGTCCTCCACGCTGCTGCGGAAGCAATACCGTTCCGGCGCGAAGTGGCGACGCTCCCTGTCCACGAGCACGAAGCGCATGACCGGCATGAACGTGGCGAATTGCCGGGACAGTTCTTCGAGCCGTCCACCGGTCAGGCGCGGGTCAAGCGACGCCAAGCTGCTCAGGCTCGTGGTGCTTTCGTGAATGGTCAGGACATCGCCACGCACTTCCACTGCGTAGTGCGGCGGACCGCGCCGCTTGGCCAGCGCGTTTCGGATGTGAGCCTCCTCCTCTTCGAGAACCAGCCTTGGCTTTTTCCGGCGGAGGGACACCTGTGCGTTGAGGGTTTCGGAAACTTCAAAGCCCGCCGGAATTTCGTCGGCCAGCGGCCCGTCCGGGTCGGTCGAGAAAAAGAACCGGGTGCCGCCGCCTTTCTTCGGGCCGGTGTGCAAGAAGTAACGTTTGCCGCGCCGGGTCGTGTGGATGATGGGCATGGTGTCAGTGTTGCAACTGCGTTTGAGACTAACCAAGGAGGCGCGCTTGGCAATCCGGTTCGCCTTCTCCGTTTCACACCGGCCATAGCCCTACGCCTGGCTCATCCTGGATTTAGCAGAGGCAGGTTTTCGGTTGTCCATTGCTCAGCGATCCATTGGGCGATGCGGTGGAGTTCCTTCGCGCCATCACTCGTCGCATCACGGTGGCGGGCGGCGATGGCGCGCACACGGGTAAGTTGCTCGCGGAGCAGCGCGCGCTTCTTGGCGTCGAGTCGGCCGCGCTCCGCGCGATCACGGACGAGGCCGGGCGTGGTCAGCGCGCCGGGCACGGACCAGTCGCGGTCGGTGTTGAAGACGCGGAACAGCTCGAACAAATCGTCCACCTGCGCCGGCTGCCAGTTCGCACCAAACAGTTCGCGGCCAAGCCGCGCGCGCAGGTCGGCGTCAGGCAGGTCAGGATTCGCGGTCAGCTCGCGGAAGACGAGGCGGATGGCCCGCACCGGCAGTTCGCGATACGGATTCGCGCCGTCCTTCAGCCAGCCGAAACCGAATGGGATTTGGCGTTTGCCCACGAGCCACGGTTCGCCGAACTCGGTTTTCACCGGCACGTAGCTGTAGCATTCGAGCGACGGCACGTAGCCGCTGCACTTCGCGTCGCGGGCTTTCTTCGTTCCCGCGCGGATGCTTCCCACGTCAAAGCGGTTCGGAGCCTCGTTCCACCACCAAGCGCCGCGCGCCTGCGCGATGAGCACCGGTTCCAATGCCGCGCTGTGCGGTGTGAAGAAGAGCGTCCAACGCGGGTCGAACGGCTGCTTGCTCGCGGTCGCTTCGGTGAAGGAGAACCGCAGCTTCGCGCCGGAGAAGTAGTGTGGATAGACGACCACTGTCGCGTCGGGCTTCCGCGCCCAGACTTCGTTCGAGATGTCGCGCACGAAAGCAAACTCGTGGTCGAAGAACTTCGGGCCGCACTCCGCGCAGTGGCAGATGGCGTAATCGCTCGACTCAATGAACAACCCGTCCGCATCTGGATAAAACTCGAACGTCATCTCGCGTGCATACTCGCGCATGAAGCGCTGCGACTCCGCCTTCGCGGGACACAGGTTCCAACCCCAGCAGCCGATGCCGAATTCATTCACCGGCTTTCCATCCTTGCCCGTCGCCTTCAGTTCGGGATGTTCGATCGGATACTGGTTCACACCGTCGTAGCCGAACGGCGTGAAGCCGAGCAGCACCTTGATGCCGCGCCGATGCGCGTGCGCGATGAGTTCGCGACCGAAGTCGGCCTTCACGTTCTCGTGGTCCTTCGCCCATTGCCAGGTGATGGGAAATTTCTTCGAGCGAAACGCACCGCCCATCCAAAGGATGATCGTGTTCGCGCCATCCGCCGCCGCGCCATCGAGGATCTCGCGCCACCCATCCAGCCCAAACGTCGGCATCCGCATGAAGCAGAGATAATAGCCGCGCTGTTGGAAGACGGGAGGAGCGTCCGCGCCGAAGCCGACCGCCGGCAACACCAGCGCAGCGGCGGAACCGGCGATGAATTCACGACGGTTCATGGAGTAATGGTAAGTTTCCCGACATTCGTGGTGACCAACGGCTCGTTCACGCCCGGCACGCGCGTGAACTTGAAGCTGTCGAGATTCAATCGATCCACGCGTTCGGCGTGAAGGACCGGGCGGAGGTCGTCGCCCGCGAGGCTGAAGCGCACGTCTTCGAGCGTGAGGGTCTCGACGTTGCGAACGTAAAAACCCCACGCTGGTAAAGGTCGCGCATCGACGCCGGGGCCTTTCAGCATTTGATTCGTCGTCCAGGCCTTGCCGCCGCCGGCGAACTCTGCGCGCACGCCGCGCAGCACGACGTTGGTGATGGGCGTGTCGGCCCAACTTTCCGCCGAAAACGCCGAACGATAAACACCCGTGGCGTCGAGTCCGCTGACGGTGACTTTTCCCACCGTGTTGCCGGGCTTGGTCCAAAGCGTCACCGGCGAAGCGACGTGTTGCATGACGTTGTTGGCGATGAGCACGTCGTCGAGTGGACCGCGCGTGGCATCCCATGCGCCGGGCTGGAGGATGATGCCCGAAAGCATGTTGGTGCGACGCTTCTCACCCGACGTGCGATGCGGCTGTTCGCCGGGACCGCGAAAAAGATTGTTCGCGATGGTCAGCCGCGTGGCCGGACCGATGAGGCGGATGCCGTTACAGGACGAATTGATCAGGCAATCCTTGATGACGGTGTTGTTCCAATAACGACCCGCAATGGCGTCGTCGCCGGTGAAGAACTGGCAGCCGATGATGTTCACGTTCTGGCACCAGCGCTCGGGCGCGCCACGCCAATGCACGCCGTCCCAGCCGCCGACGAACTTCACGTTGCGAATCTCCACGTCATCACTGATCTGAAAGAAGACCGCGTAGTTCGCCGAATCGACCATCGTCACGTCGCGCAGCGTGAAGCGGCGGCAATTGACGAACACAATCGTGTGCGGCCCGCGCATTCGCTCCTCGCCCGTCGGGTCGAAAACCTTGTTGCCGTCGATGGTGCCCGACCCTGTGATGGCGACGTCCTCGACATTCTCTCCGATGATGAGGCCGCGATGCCACTTGCCCCACTTGGCCTCGGGCATGAACGCCGGCGGAGTCGGCTGAGTGTAGAGCGCAAGGTTCGTCGTGCCGATGAGTCGGGCGCCGGCTTCGAGATGGAGCGTCACGCCGCTGCGCAGGTGAATTGTGCCGGACACATAGCGGCCCGGCGGGAACAGCACCTGCCCGCCGCCCGCGTCGCGACAAGTATCGATGGCGGTTTGAATCGCGGCGGTGTCGAGCGTTGCGCCGTCGCCCTTTGCACCATGCGTGCGGATGTCGAAGGTGTTTGCGGCCAATGCCGAAGCCGTGAAGGCGAGCGCGAGCAACCAGTGGAGAAGCGGTTTCATCAAAGTCATTTCAACTCGGCCGACTTGCGGCGCGAAAGCAAAACTTTCGCCCGGCAGTCATCTGCGAACGAAGATGGGGCCGATGTCTGCGAACAGATTCCTCATAGCGCACACGGTGAACCGCTAATGAACGCGGACAAACGCGAATGCCCGCCGTCGTTTCCGACCCGGCCCGGGCCGATTTGGAAATCGGCGCTCCAACGCCCACCGGCCCCACTCGTCCCGTTTCCCCAAGGGCTGAAAGCCCGACAGACAATAGCCCAGGGCAAAGCGAATCCGCGAGCGCAGCCCTGGGTTTGCGTTCTCCAAAAAAACTCCAAGCCCTGTAAGGGCGGCACAACTTTCAGTCCGCCTGACCATCCTCAACATTCTGGCGCAGGTGATATTTCTCCCGTTCTTCAGGCGTCATCTTGTTCAAAGCTTGCGTCTCACGGAACTCGCGAGCGTCGGCGACCATCGTGAAGATGGCGTTCAGTTCCTTGTCCGCGACGAGGTTTCTGATTCTTTCCAGCGGCAGGCGGAAGAACTCTTTGCGGTAATTCACCTTGTTGATGCGCAAGTCATCGAACGCGCCGTGCAGCAACCGTTCCAGTGCCGGAGCATCTTCGCTGTAAATCATCGCGTGAACATCAAAGTCAAATGGCACCGAGGCGTCGCTCAGTTCCCAGATGCGATCCATCGGTTCGCGGCGGCGGGTCATGCCAATCTTGAACACCTCCTCGCCGAAGGAACCGATGTTGGAGATGATGTACACATTTCCGGCGCGAGTGAGCTGAGCCATCGAAATCTCACGCTGCTTGACGGCCTCCGCATCGGCAAGACGCTGGCTGAGTTCCGCAATCTGGGCGTCAAATTTTGCGCGCTCTTGCGCCGTAGCGTGTTGGGCTTCAAGGCGAACCTTTGCCAACGCCTCCTCGATGGCGTCTTCCTTCTCTTGAGCCTCCTTGATGGCCCGCTCTTGCTCGCGGCGCACTTTTTCTTCCTCGCGCATTTGTTCCTGGATACGCCGTTGCTCCTCGCGCGCCCGGAGCCTGAGTTCCTGCACGACCACCGCCCATTTCAGTTCTGCCAGCCGGGCATCCAAATAGGCCGGAAGGATTCTGGCATCTCTGAACGCCAAGCCATTCAAGTTCACCAGACTGAAAGCATCGCGAACCTCTCGCTCCAAGGTTCCGTAATTGTCGTGTTTGGTTCGGCTGAGAATGGCGTCCACTCGACCGTTGAACGCATCGACCACAAATCTATTCGCCCTGTCGCGGCGATCTGTTTCCACATAGTTGCACGCCGCTGCTTGCTTCTGTTCAACCATGCGGCGCGTTTGTTCGCGCGCGGCCTTGAGCGCCTCACCGGCTTCTGTATGGCCGAAATCCGTGGCCAAGTCATCCAGCAGGCTGCGCGTCGGGATGACATACCGATCTCCGTATCCGTCGGTGACGTTCCAGAGCGCCTGCACTGCCTGTTCAAGCGTTTGCTTGTCCCGCAAGGCAACGTAGGCATCGCCGCCGATTTGCTCGGCGCGTTTGTGGGCTTCCTCCACGATGCGGCCAGCATTGAGAGTTGCTTGATTCAGGAGAGCGTCAGCTTGGTCACGAATCTCCCTCGCCCTCTGCGTCGTCTTGGAGCGTTCTTCGGCGGCAGCGGTGCGCGCTTGCTCCAGTAGAGTCTTCGCGTCTTTGCGCAAGGCTGTGGCCTCGGTCATCGCCACAGTCAGAACACGCTCGATTTCTGCCCCTGTGCCCCGAAGCGATTCGTATTTCCGAAGCGGTTCCAGCTCTTGGAGCGTTTTTGCGATAAAGGCTTCGGCGGCTTCCTGCGACTTCCGAGCTTCGGTATCGTAGTGCTGGCGAATCCGGTCGGCTTCCTGTTTCAAATCCGCGTGATGTTGGTCAACGAGTTGTTGGGCGTTTGAAATCTTCGCCTGTGCCTCGTTGTGAATGCGAAGCGCCTCAGCTTCGTAATGTTGAAGGAAACCTGCTGATTCTTGTTTCACGGCCGCAATTTCTGTATCGCGAGCGTTCACCAACTTTTGCAATCGCTGGCCTTTGAGCAGCATGACGATGAACAAGCCGAGAAATACTACGGCTGCAACGGCGAGGAAGATTGTCATAACGATTCCGTTGCTGACGGGGCAATGGTTGTTGGCGGCGGATTCAGTTTCTCAATTTCCGCACGCACTTCATCCCGTATGCGGCGGACAGTGGCAAGAAAGTCGCCGAAACCCATTCTTTCGGGAGAGGACTGAGGAAGGTCAGCAGGTGTCAGCGGAGTGATGCGCTCGAACTCACCCGACTTGCGCGAGGCTTTGACATCGCCCCGGCGAGGGAAGTTCTCCATCGCATCGGACGGGTCCAGGTTCTCAAAGTTGAATTCTTGGATCGTTGCGCGAGAGATGGCTGCGGACAAAACCGGTTGTTCAAGGGTTTGGCCGGTGCGTGGATCGAGCGCATCTGCTGAGGCTGTCACCAAGACAGTTTCAACGGGCAGCAACGCAAACACCTCGCGAGCCACGCGCAGAACACAACCGCACACGTAGTCCTGATAGATTTCGTGAAAGCGAGCCTTGGGCATCGCCTTGACCGAAACTTTTCCGGCGGCGGTTAACGTTTTGAGTTCCGTTGGGATTGCCTGTCGCCCATTCACCTTGAGGCCGCACTCCAGCACCTTCGCGTGGTGAACCGTGAAGTGAACGGAAGAACCGAGGTCGGAAATCTCCGCCAAGGAGCTGAACTCGACCAACGCCTCAGTGTAAGCCCGGTGCTCTCCGGCGAGAATCCGCCGGGCCATCGCCTTCATCCTCTCCCCTTCGGCCACCTCCTCGGCGTGCGCTTGCAACGCTTCCTGATGTTCCTGCTCGTCTTGGGCGGACGCCTGGGCGAGCGCCTGATGGTCGGCGCGCTGTCTCGCTTTCAACTCGTGGCGGGAAAAGTTTCGCGGCGGGTGCGGCGGCAAAGCCGTCGCGAATTCGATCCAATCCCAAACCTCACCCTGCTCTTTGTGAACCGACAACAAAACTTCCAGCCCACTCTCGAAGGTTTCGACTTCCAACCGCGCTTGTTCAATCGCGGAGAGCTTCGCCTGTCCTTTGGCCTGCCGCTCCAATTCACGAAGACGTTTTTGCGAGTCGCGCTGTTGCCGTCGCTCGGCGGCCTGAATCGCTCTGAGTGTTGCTGAGTGGCCCATGAGAACGCGGAGAGAAATATGCGGAGTGCGGTTCAGCGGCAAGGACAAGGATTTCTGGCGCCCTTACAGGGCTTGGAGAATTTTTTGGGAACGTGAACCCAGGGCGTCGCTCGCGGACTCGCTTTGCCCTGGGCTATTGTCTGTCGGGCTTTCAGCCCTTCACAGTTTGCGTGCGTCGTGGCGGGCGCACGAAATTCTAAGTGGGCGATTTTTCCTAGAGAACTCACGGCTTCCACCGATACGTCAGCACCTTTGCCTTGAAGTCTTCTTCCACGAACACGAGATACCCGCCGTCGTTGCGTTGGTGCGCGGTGATGCCGGTGAGGAGATCGATCGTATTCGGGCGGGCAGCCAGCGCATTGGATTCCCGCTCTTTCATGATGAATGATGCGGCGTTCTCATCTGCTACGGTGCCGCCACGCCCGCGTCTGGATGTGCGGAGACAATTTGCCAGACGGTTTTCTGGATCGTCACCGCCAGCGCCGGATCAATCCGACCATAGGGCGCGGTGGGCAGGCCGACGGGCGATTGCTTCAACAGCGTCGCGATGATTTTGCAGATGACACCAACCAAAATTGCCGGACACTTAAACTCAAATATGTTCACGCACACCATCAAGCTCGCCGCAGTTCTGTTCCTCTTCGCCTCGGTCACGAGCACTGCTTTCGCCGGAGAACTCATCCAGAACTCCGCCGCCCTCGTCGCCGCCGTGCGCGACGGGGCCGAGGGCGGTACCATCGAGATCGCGGCCGGCACCTTCGAGCTTGAAGCGCCCTTGGAACCGAAAACCGGGATGACCCTCAAGGGCGCTGGACTGGACAAAACGATCCTCACGCACGTCGCGGCTTGGAAGCCCTTGACCAAGACGCTCCCCGACCCGGAGATGACGACCAAGAACATGGACACGCGGGCGTATCTGATTCGGCTCAAGGACAAGGCGGCCAACGTCACCATTTCGGACCTGACCCTGCGCGGCCCCCAGCTTCACGGTGCCATCTTCGGTTGGGAAAATCAGAATCTGCATCTGCATCACCTGCGCATTCAGGACACGCTGTGGACCGGCATCCGGACCTTCTCAATGACGGGCGCGAAGATTCACGACTGCGAATTCATCGATGCCGGCGGACGCTGGGACAAGGGCGAGCCGGGCCTCAAGGGCGGCATCACTGGCGGCGCCATCTTCCCGATCTGGATGAAGGACAGCGAGATTTCCAACAACCGTTTTACGCGCACGCAGATGGGAAAGGCCGACGAGTTCTACGGCATCAAGGGCCGCCAGGGGAAACGCAGCCGCATCCACCACAACACCATCGAGGTGAACTTCTCCATCGAGTTCCCCTTCGAGAACGACGAGGACATGGAGATCGACCACAACATCTGCCACGGCACGATCTCGATTCCGAAACACGCGGGCGGACCCGTCCCCGCCAGCGGCCGGACGTTCCGCATTCATCACAACTACTTCACCACCAGCTACGCCATCGAGTTCGTCCGCAACGGGGTGGAGATCGACCACAACCTTTTTGCCTTCGACACGGAGAAGGACGGCGGCAATCTCATCTCCGGTTTCGGCAAGGCGGCGGCGAAAGGCCCGGCGGTGTTCCACAACAATCTCGTCAACAACCCGGGGCGCGGCGTGATCTGGATCAACGAGCCGTACAACAACCTGGTCATCCGCAACAATCACATCCTCACTCGCACCACCGTCACTCCGCGCAAGGAAGGCTTGTTCGGTTTCAATGCGAGTTGCGATTTCACCACGTTTCGCATCACCGACAATGTCATCGAGTGCGAGGGAGTGTCCCGGCCGTTGCTGCGCCATGACGCGAGCTACGGAGCCACCATCCGTAACAACCAGCTCGTCAACGTCGCCGATACCGCCCGCTACGAGAATCCGGGACCGACCGCCCAAGCCGGACTTGAGTCGCCCCTGGCCTTTGAATGCGGCGTGAACGGTGAACTCACCGTCAACGGCTGGAAGACCCGGCGCACCGGGAAGCGGTGAACGATGGCCCGGGCCGCACTCCCGGAACTGCGAGCCGAACCCGCAGGGCGAAGGTTGTTTTGCGTCAGGGCTGTTTGACGCGCGCGGCGGCGGGCGCGGACGATGGCGTGGGCCACGATTCCTTCGCATCGCCGACGCACCAAAGGTAGCCGACGGTGCGGAAGAACATGCGGTTGGCTTGGAAGAGCGGCGAGCTGTTGGACATGGCGTCGCCGTTACCGCGCCAGCGCCAGCGCAGGCGGAATGCCTCATCCTCGGCGTAGCGTTGATCCACGAACGCGGCCTCAAACGTCGCGGACTTTTTCAAGTCGTCGAGCGAGAGCACGGTGGCGTTCATGACGCCGGGATTCTTCTCCCGCTGGCCGTGGCGATCGTAGTTGCCGCCGTTCAGAGTGACCAGCAGTCGTCCGCCGAGGACCGGATTCACGTAGCGCACCGGCGTCTGAGGAATCTCCTCGATGCGGCCGGTGGCCAGTTCGAGCCGCTGGCCGTTTTGCGGCGAATAAATCCAGCCGTCGAAAAGCACATCGGTCACGTTGCCGGATTTCGTGCGACCAGACGTGCGCCAGGTTTCCTCGAACTCAACGCGATCTTCGCTCGCGACCTTGAAGCGCCCCGCCACGCGCACGCTGTTGCCGGAGTCGGGCGCGTCTTTGCGTACGTAGAATTCGCCGTCCGTGAGGGCGAGCGAGCCTTCGTAGCCTTTGAACACAGGCAGCGCGCCGACGTTCTGACCGTCGCGCACGCGGTAGATGCCCGAGCCGGGACTGAGCAGCACATCGAAAGGTTGGCCGGAGTGACTCAGGCGCATCGGCACGGGCGCACTCACCTTCACCCAGTAATCGCCGAAATCTTTTTTCTGAAACACGCCCCAGAGTTTCTTGCCGGTGCGTTTGTCGTAGGCGCGCATCTCCCCGCAGGCCGTCACGATGAGCTTGTCGCCGACGAGCTGCGGCGAGAGCGCGTAGCGGACGTGTTCGCTCTTGGCGGGCACCGCCTTCGCCGGACGATCCCAGATGAGCCACTGGCAATTTCCGTTGAGGTCGTAGCAGGCGATCTGGTCGTTCGACATGTTCACGAAGACGTGCTCGCCGTCGCTGACCGGCGTCGGCAAAGTCTGCGTGAGAATGCCCTCCCAGTGGCCGAAGTAGTAAAGGCTGTAATCCGTTTGGTCCTGCCAGAGCCGGTTCCACAACGGATCGCCACGCTGCATCATGTTGAAGTTCGCCTGCCCGGGGCCGTTGACGGCGTAGCCGTGCTCTTCCGCCGCCCGGAGCGCGCGGTCGATTTCCGCCTGCGGCAACTTCGGCATGGAGCCGCGCTTCAAGTCGAGCCAGATGGAATACTGCCGGAACTGATCCTCCCAAAACGCCATCGCCGCCCGCGCCTTGGCGGCTTTTTCCGGCGGCATGGCGGTCGTGTGATCCACCGCTTTCTGCCAGAGGATTTTCCCATCCACCGCGCTCAGGCAAAGCAACCAGTTCGGATCGGCCAGCGTGAACACCTTGTCCCCCACGACGACGGGCTGCGAGAAGCTCGGCCCCGGCATCGGCGTCTTCCACGCGATGTTCCGGCCGGTCGTCGCGTTCCATTCCCGGACCGGCGTTGCGCCCGGCCAGGCCCCGCTGCCATCGCCGCGCAAGCCAACCGGACGTTCCGTGGACGGATAGAAATCGCGATGGCCGAACGGGACGGCGGCCGGCGCGTCGGCGGACACAGCCAATGCGGCCATGCCGGCGAGCACGTAGTAAATCCAGACGGAACGGCGTTTTGACGGCGGCCTGAGGGTGTGCTTCAGCGGGTTCATTCTTTTAGATCCATCGAGCGTCATTACCGCAGGGATTCCACTCTTGAACAGTCGGCCGGTCAAGTGATGACCGTTTCGCCGCCGAGCGGAGAAGAATATCTCATTTGGAACTCAGGAACTCAGGAAAGTGGCTTGTCACATTTTCATTTCCTGAGTTCCTGAGTTCCAAATTCATACTGACCCGCTTCCCGTCTGCCCGCCGCTTGCATTGGATTCATCACGCCAGTAGCGTCGCGCCTTTGTCATGGCATACCTGAACGATAACTTTTTGAAACTGAAGGCTGGCTATCTCTTTCCCGAGATCGCGCGGCGCGTGAAAGTGTTTTGCGACGCGAACCCCGAGACGGCCAGGCGCGTCATCCGCTGCGGCATCGGCGATGTGACCGAGCCGCTGCCCGCCGCCGTCACCGCCGCGCTGCACAAGGCCGTGGATGAAATGGCGACGCGCGCCACCTTCCGCGGCTACGGGCCGGAGCAGGGTTACGACTTCCTCCGCAGCGCCATCGCGCAAAATGATTTTCGCGCGAAGGGTCTCGACGTGTCGGACGACGAAATTTTCGTGAGCGACGGATCGAAGTGCGACTGCGGCAACATCCTCGACATCCTCGGTCACAAAAATCAGATCGCGATTTCCGATCCCGTCTATCCCGTCTATGTGGACACGAACGTGATGGCCGGCCACACCGGCGATGCGGATGAGTCCGGCGCGTATGGCGGACTGACCTACCTGCCCTGCACGCCCGCGAACGGTTTCATCCCGGAGCCGCCGAAGCACCAAGTCGATGTCGTGTATCTCTGTTCGCCGAACAACCCGACCGGCGCGGTGGCGACGCGCGCGCAATTGCAGGCGTGGGTGGATTACGCGCTGAAGCACCGCGCGGTGATCCTCTTCGACGCGGCCTATGAGGCCTACATTTCCGATCCGGCGCTGCCGCGTTCGATTTACGAAATTCCCGGCGCGCGCGAATGCGCCATCGAGTTCCGCAGCTTCTCGAAGAACGGCGGCTTCACCGGCGTGCGTTGTGCGTTCACCGTGGTGCCGAAGTCGTTGCAGGCACAGACGAGCAGCGGCGAGTTCAAGCCGTTGCACCCGCTGTGGAACCGCCGCATGAGCACCAAGTTCAACGGTGTGAGCTACATCATCCAGCGCGCAGCCGAGGCGCTCTACACGCCGGAAGGCAAGGCGCAGGTCGCGGCGCTCATCGAGCATTACATGGGCAACGCGCGTGTGCTCGTCGCGGGCGCAAAGGCGGCGAGACTCACCGTGTATGGCGGCGTGAATGCGCCCTACATCTGGGCGCAAACTCCGGCGGGCGTCACGAGCTGGCAGGCCTTCGACAAGATTCTCGGCGACGCGAACGTGGTCATCACGCCCGGCAGCGGCTTCGGCTCGAAGGGCGAGGGCTACTTCCGCATCTCCAGTTTCAACAGCCGCGCGAACGCCGAGGAAGTGGCGAAGCGGTTGCAGCAGTTGAAGTGGTGAAACACCGGAACGGCGTCCCGACGTGAACAAAAAAAACCGGCTGCTCGCGCAGCCGGTTTCTCGTGAGTCAAAAATTTATCAGCCGACGGGCGGAGGCGGCGTGTAAGTGAAGCGGCCCGCGCCGCGTCCGCGATCCTCCCCATCCACGAACGTGAAAGCATAGCCACCTTCGGAGCCGGCCCGGAAAGTGACCCGCAGCGTGGTCACGCCGCCGCCGGTCTCCGAGAGCACGAGGGTCGCGGTGTTCAGACCGGTGCGCGTGTAGAGGTAGGTGCCTCCGATGGTTTCTTCGAGGTTCGCATCCGTGTAATTCGAGGCGTCGGTCAGGGTGGTGGTGCCGCTTTCGTTTCGGCCATTGTAATTGAAAATCCCGCCCGCGACCGTGCCGTCCTCCGGCGCGAAGCCCTGGCTGGCCTCGCCGCGCACGACCAGTCTTTCCGCCGCGACGAGCGTGCTGAAGATAAGGCCACCCCGAATCAATCCAGTCTGAAGATTCGTCTCCGTGGCATTGATGATGAGCAGCGCGAGCGCCTGATCAATCTGCCGGCTGGCCGCGCTGCGTGTGCGAACGAACTTGTTCAGCGCGTTGGTGCGCGCGCTCAATTCGCCAATCTTCGCGCCCGCGTCGCCCATGAACTGCTGGAACACGGCCACGCCCGCGTCCGTCAGGCTCGAGTCCGAGTAGGCGTAATTGCCGAGGTGCAGCACGGCGAGGAAGAAGCGGGTGTAATCCTGCGCCACGGTGGTGGTGGCCGGCCTCAGATCGCGCAAGGCCCGCGCCAGCGCGCGCGCCTCCCGCTGGTGCTCCGGCAGCGGCGATGCGGAAAGCGCTCCGTGATAAGCGGCCACGTCATTCGAGAGCGCGATGAGATACGGCGTGGTGAGCGCGTGCGACTGTTGCGTCAGCAACAGCATGGCCGCCGCCACGAATAATTTAATGAGAAGGGACTTCGCTGTTTTCATAGTTGCCTGTGTATCGGCGGAACCTTTCCGGCGGTTAAGAGGTTCTCCTACCGGCGACGGTCGCCGCCTACTTCACCAACCTCACTTGCAGCCCGTCCACCACCACGAAGCCGTCGGTGCCGGTGTTGGCGACGGTCACGCTGCATTCGCGACCGGCCGGGAGCTGGAACCGTCCGAGCGACACGACGCCGCCACCCGTGCGCTGGTTGATCTTCAAAACTCTGGTCTCACCCAAAACCTGCACCGTCACGGGCACGTTGCTCGCGCGGTTCGGATTCGAGGTGAAGACCAGCGCCAGCTCGTAATCCCCGGCGGCGAGGATCGTGGGCGTGAAGAGAAGATTCATCTCGCCCTTGCGCGCGTTGTTGTCGTGCAGGTAGCCCGCGCCAATGTGGTTCGGCACGGAACTCGACTCGACCCACTCGCCGTGGTGCGTCGCGTCACGGTCGTCAATCAGCACGCCTTCGAGACGCAGACGCGGCGGCGCGGCGGCGCGCGTGGGCGCGGCGTTCGTCCAGTCGAGGACTTGTTTGTTTGCGAGAAGGCGGGCGCGGAGTTTGGCGTAGCTCACCTTCTGCACCGGAATTTTTTCGTCGATGGCGATGACGGCGGCCGTGACGCTCGATTCGGCCAGAATCATGAACACCGGCTCCATGCGGATGGAACCGTAGGCAATGTGCGACGCCGCCATGCACACGGGCACGAACAGGTTTTCGCACTCGCGCTGCTTCGGCACCAGCGAGCGGTAGGAGATCGGATACGGCTTCATGGGCGGCACCTGCACGTCGCCTTCATTTTCGGCGCGGCCATTCTTCACGACGCGCTGCACGTTGTGCGAATCCATGTTGTAGGCGGCGAGTCCCACGGAGTCGGTGATGGTTTCCTGCGCGCGGCAATTTTTCTCCGTCATCACGTAATCAGAAATGAGCCGGCGCGCTTCCCGCACGTAGAACTGGCTCGGCCAGCCGCCGGTTTCGGGGAACTCATCTTGGCACGGCCCCCACTGCTGCATCTCACGGCGCATCGCTTCCGGCACGCGCGGACTGGTGGCCATGAAGGTGAGGAAGCCGCGAATGTATTCCTCGTGATCGCGCGTGATGCGTTCGCGCGTGGCGTAATCCGCTTCGGTGTAATCATAATTCGCGCCAATGAAGTCCGTGGAGAATCCGCCGTTGTTGTTGATGTCGGTCTTCTGGTTCGGCATCCAGATGGGATTCCAGAACTGCCACAGCCTCGGATTTTTTCCGCCCGCCACGAGCGCGTCGAGATAGCGCCCGAGCAGTTCAAACTTCTGCGGATCGTAATTTGGCGGAGGAGCAACGGGCGCGCGGTTCGACGCGTTCGTCGTGAAACAGAGCCGATAGTTGTAAGCCTGCACGCGCTTGTCGCCCTCGCCCGGCGTGCCGCCGTCACCGGACTGTATGAAAGGCAGCAGCCCGCTGCTCGCGTCGCCCGGCTTCACGTACGGGTCAACCGCCACGGTGAATTGATGCTTCGGTGTCTCGCGGCAAATCCCGTTCAACGTCTCGCCATAGGTCGCGTTCGATTCGCGCCCGACGTGATAAGACACGCCCGCCTTCGCCATCAGGTCGCCTTCGTAGGTGCAGTCCACAAACATCTTCGCGCGGAACACGTTGCCATTCTCCACCGTGATTTCCACGATGCGCGCGCCGTCCATCTTCACTGACTTCAAACGCTGCTCGCGCAGCACGCGCACGTTCGCCTCCTTCAGCCATTCGTCATAAACCGCGCGCGCGACCTTCGGCTCGAAGGTCCACATCGTGGCGTCGGCGGCGTCGAGGTTGGAGGCGGAGGCCTGGCTGCTGCCGCGTTTGCCGAAGTAATCGGCGCGGCGGTCAATGTTCCACGACGCGTCCTGCGCATAATGCTTCGCGATGCGGTGATAAAACTCGCGCGACAGTCCTCCGATGGCCGCCTTGTTCCCGATGTCCGTCGCGCCCAAACCGCCGGTGGTCAGTCCGCCGAGATATTTCCCCGGCTCCACGAGCACCACGCTTTTGTTCAGCTTCTTCGCCTGGATGGCGGCGACGATGCCGGCGGAGGAACCGCCAAAGACGCAGAGATCGGTGACAATGACTTCAGCGCGAACGGTCGCAGCCAGCGTCACGGTGAAACAAACGCCGGCCAGCACCGCGCGGAGAATTTTTTGAACCTTCATGAATTGGGCGATTTGAACATTCCGCCGCAGAGAATTGCAACTGGTCATGCGCAAGCGGGTTTGATTGGAAGTGGCGGGCACGGCCGCCGGGGTCTGCAACCTTTTCCCGTGAGTGAACCGTGGCCCGAAATTCCAAAACCCAAAGCCCAAAGCCCAAACAAATTCCAAATTCGTAAATTCCAACCCGACG